>CERI01062372.1_pt1 | contig 10219 bp, 6 predicted proteins | sample 350261 | NCBI WGS metagenome assembly CERI01 (sample SAMEA2620979, study PRJEB7988) | marine metagenome | isolation source: saline water (ENVO:00002010), including
TTATATTGGAGACAACGTTCTAGAATCTAAAAGACTTGATACATTAATAACAGAGAGAAATATACCGATAAATTCAATAAACTTCTTAAAAATCAACATTTGTGGCTCAGAATTAAAAGCATTAAAATCTATGGAAAATCTTTTAATTAAAATAGACTATATATATGCGAGAGTTTATACAGAAGAAGTTTATGAAAATTGCCCGGTTATAGATGATATAGATAAATATCTAAAGCAACATTTTTTTAAACGTGTCAAAACAAAAATATGGTGTAATTGTGGTTGGGGAGAAGCATTATATATAAGAACTTTATTTAGTACTCCATCTATGTTAATTTCTGAATAAAATTATTTATATATAACCTCGTTTAACTCTTTGTCAATACTATTATAATCGCATAGCTGAGGTATAGTAGTAAAAGTTTTAATCATTGGATTAATAACAATCTTACCATGTTTTGAAACATTATCACAAAAAGAATGATGCTCACATATTGTATTTCCCCACGAAACTTCATTATATACTTTTGTTTTAAGTACCGCAAATGAACCAAAAGATGATTTTGTTTCGATTATTTTATCATAATCAAACAAATATTGATTGTCTATTTTAATACCAAATTTTTTTCTTTTATTTATACATCTTTTACACGATTTAAATAAACAAGAATTATCATTTTCTCGATATGAAATATTATCCATAGAAATTACAGCTAAACTATCATAATAATGAACCGATTTATTATTATTTATATAAAAATGATTACAAATACAAAATGGTGTCGCCATAACTATTTCATTTTTAAGAGTAGTTATAAGTTGTATTATAGTATCCTGTGTAAATATAACATCCGCATCTAATAATACAACAAAATCACTGTCAAGTGTTCTATGAAAATGTTTTAGTTTATTTCTAAGATTCGCCATTTTATTTCCTCGTTCCATTTGAATACCACCAATCATAATATCCCCATTTATATTCTCGCATAAATACTTTCCTTGTCTATTTTTATAAAAATTAATTATACGATTTTTTGTGTTATCTATTGAATTATTCTCATACATAAAATATTCAAAACTTATGTTAGTATGTTTAGCTTCTATTTTAGAAAACAAGTCATTTAAATAATCAATATATTTTTCACCATCTCTAATACATAAACATATAGATATTTTCATTTATTTATATGTTTATTTTTATAATAAAAAAAAATTTAACTAAAAAAATGTATGTTTATGTTTTTGTGAGTTATATATGTATGATTTTAAACAGCTTTCCTGCACATAGGACACGACGCGTTTATTTTAAGCCACTCATTAACGCATTCTGTATGAAAGCTGTGTCCACACTTTAATTTATGAATAGTATTCTCATGTTGCTTCTCAAAACAAATAGGGCAATCATCCTCTAACTTATCGCCTTTTTCTATCTTATTTCTCTCCAACTCTTTCATTTTAAGTCTCTTTAAGGTTTGTATATCTGTGGTATATGAGTCAATAGATTTTGTTAAACAAACACTATCAAATGATGTCATCGTGAAACTAAATACATCAGTCTCACATGTCTGACCTATGCGATGACACCTCGCGACAGCCTGATCTTCCATCGCAGGATTCCAGTTCGGGCTTACAAAGTACACCTCGCTAAATTGTTGTAGGTTTAGTCCTTCGCATCCTGTGCGAATTTGTAAAATAAGAACATTAATCGTCTTATCTGTTAAAATATCATTTCTCTTGCTACGTTTTGTGCGTCCATCGAACGTTGCCACATTAATACCACAATCTGTTAAACGAGAAGCGATTGTGTCAATTTCCTTGTGATAATGGCAAAAGACCAGTTTTGCTCTGCCATTATCTTTTCTCTCAAGTAATGTTTTTATTACTTTGTTTGTTTTACTTTTATATGTGAGAGCTTTGTTTATAGACATATCATTTTTCATAATTCCAAGTTTAACCAGATTGTTAATAGAGCTTTTAAACATACTCATATCAATGCACGATTGTTTAGCTTTTTGTATCATAGCAAAATAATGCATTCCCAATGAACTAAATGAGTTGTTTTCTCTCATACAAGCTCGACTAAACTGTAAATGTGCGTGAATGTCTTCAGCAAGTTGTCGTTCTTCGTCTCCTTCCCACTCTACTATCACGTTGTGCCATTTTAATTCAGGTAACAATATACCAACATCTTCTTTTGTTCTCTTTAAAATTAACTCTCTTGAGAGAATATCAATGTTTTCACGACGTGTGTAAAATTGTTGTTCGATACCCAAAACAGCACACAGACCGTAAAAGTCAGTTATACTATTTTGAATAGGAGTCCCAGTGACAAGCCAAGTATGACTACTTTTCAATGCGACAGCAGCAAGATGATTGATTGTTTTACGATTTCTAAGATGATGTGCTTCATCATATATAACTCTATCCCACATTAGTTCATGAAGTTCTCCAAACACAATTTTCTCGCCTTTTTTAGGTTTTTCTTTATATTTTGACAGCATTCCGTAAGTAGTCAGCACAATAGGGCTATTCGACAAAGTATCAAAATCAATCTTTTTCGCTTTCAACCCGTGGTACTGTACCACCTCGTGTCCAAGAGTTTTTTTAATGATAGAGTTCCATTGTTCTAAGAGAGAACGAGGAACAACAATCATAGTGCGTTTTTTAAAGCTAGACAAAATCAACCCTATCATCTGTATAGTCTTACCCAATCCCATCTCATCAGCTAAGATTCCTCCGCGAACGTATTTTTTATTAATCATGCGACCGTTGTTTTCTATGTCTAAGCACCATTCAATCCCTTCAACTTGGTACGGTTTTTTCTCCATGTTGTTTCGAATGATATAATTATTGAACTGTTGCATCTCGACGTTATACGTTTGAACTTAATTTTGACTTATTTACAATTGATGTTTAATAAGAAAAGTATTTCAATTTTCTATAAGAGAATTTAAACCAGAAATCGGTAGGATAACCAGATATAGCCTACAAAATAAAAACCCAATATTTTACTCGGAGTTAAATTAACAAATCTTGCAGACATTGTGTTAAAATCCATTACAAAGTCAAGGTATCAATTGCTCGAGTTTGTTAGATATCCCAATGGAGTCATTTATCTTACTTATCTATTTACAATTATTTATTAAACTATCATCATTTTTATAAAAAATCTTTAACATGAATTATATCACAACTTACCTGTTTACTATCTAGTATTTAAAATATCTATAAATTATAAGTATGATTTCTGAACAACAACAACAACAAGCACAACTTAACATCGGAAAAGCTGACGCTGTTCATGATTTGGGCCAATCAGGAAGAGTTAGGTCAGAGGATCTACCACTATGTCGTTTGGCACTTGGTGATATGCTAAAAGATATAAAAACACCGAGTGTTAATACAACTGATGGTATTAACCATATGAATGAAGGTCTTTCGAGCATTACCGCCGGGGTTGTCGAAAACACAGCAGGTGGCTCTGAATCGAGTTACGAACGTCACTATGCAAAATCTATTTTTCCACTTGGATATCAGACAATTTCCTTTCAAGAAATTTTGAAAGGATATTTTGATTGGGAAGAAGCTGATAAACCAGGAGAAAGACCGTGGGGATGGTTAACATATACTGGATTTAGGAGTCAAAAATCTAAGGATAGTGATACCCCAAAACTCTGGGAAAAACAAAAAAAAGATGCTAGAGATATACCTGTAGGTGCAATACAACTAGTAGAAGCACGAACTTCTAATTATGGGTCTCTTGAAATATCATATGATAATACACCAGGTAAATATGAGTATAAGAAATATAATATATATGATAAGAGAAATAAAAGAATTATTTGCGATTTTATCATCAAATATCTTTATCCTGGTCGAAAAACTATAGATCATAACGATAAAGGTGTATTTGTCTTTGATGCTAATCCAGGCTCAATAAAAGTATTATTTGAGCCACTTCATCAAATCTCTAGTGAAATCAATCCTATGGTACTTGCAGATAGTGCAGGAACATCTATGTCTAACCTCGGAGAAAAAGGTAGTGTGCGGAATGCGTTTTGCTTTCCAATTAATAATGCAAATACGTTCAAAACATCTGCCAATATACATACTGGCAGATTTGGTCCCGATGAAAGATTTTCTACCGAGTTCTTTTTTATAAAAAAAACGAATGATTCGGGGTCTTCTTTACAATACACACAAGAAACATATAACATGTTTGATTTTAGAATTGTTATTAATTTTACAAACGCACAAGGACAAACAATAAATAAGATATGGGATGTTCCATTTTCGGATAGCGGCCCTTCATCGGGTCCTTCTGTTGCATATTTGGGCAAAGTTATCGCTGCTATTAGAACAGCGTATTATGCAAATAGCGATAATACATTGAACATGATCAATTCTTTTGCAGTGTCAGAACCTAAACCATCAATGACATCTATTATGAATATAACTGTTCAAATTATAGAAATGATGAGGTTTCTTAATGAAAAAATGACTACAGCGCATATATGTTTGTTTATAGAGAGACTTGCAATGGATGTTAAAAAATGTGGTGATTGGGAACAAATACAAAGTGTAAAGACAAGTATGAATACTTGTCCTACTGAAATTGGTACTGCTATGTTGTGTACTGGCGATTATCTTTGTGCTGCAAAAGCCAGATTAGAAGGAGTAAATGGTGTATGGCATAACGAGGGTCAAGGCGGAGAAACTGCGTGGAAATTACAATTATTCCGCTCACCCGATCTTACTGATCCTACTATGACCGAATCTATAAATATTGTAAATAACGCTCGTCTCGTTCTACCATTATTACATCTTGCATCCAAAACAGGTGTTTTAAATATTGGTCAACGTCTTATAGAATTAAAAGATAAAACTGCTTATGCTGTTCAAGTTCTTAAACAAAATATTGACGTTAGTCTTCAAAATGTTGGACAAGAAGCTATAATGGTGGCTTATCCAACTATGTTTCCCGATATATTTTCATCAATTTGTTTGGCAAATGTTTCTTATCGCGCATCAAAAATAATTGCTATACTCCAAGATCTTGTAAATCTACGCAAAACTCTTGAACAACTAAATATTCAAGACGTTATAAATAACGCTGAATCTGCTATTACTAATTTTCAAAAAGCTAATTCAACTCGTAAATTACCAGAGTATATTACCAAATATTCTACTGATATAAATACCTGGAAAACAATTAATGATAATTATGCTTTTCTTCAACCTGCGATAATAGGAGTATTAATAGATCTCAAGTTTCCAGTTAATATTGTCAACAGTCTAACTACTAGTCAAGGTGACGTAAGTGAAGATTATATTAGAGATAAGATATGTTCACAAGATGCTACCGTTCTAGTGGAGAGTGATCAAGTTAAGGGGAAACTTATAGTTAATCCCGACTTTATATGTGGAAAATCTTTTCATTACGACTACAAGAGCATGATTGAGGTATCCGCAAAACAATCTGTAATTCATATGAGAATTGAACAAATAAATAACTTGATGGGCAGGTTAAAAACCACAATGGATAATCTAGCAACTGATGCTGCTATGAAAGAAGACTATAGCTTCGCGAGAAATCAAATTGGTACTGATTTTAATGCTGTTATTGCCATACTCTTGGGTTATATGGAGGATACGGCAAATAATAAATATTATAAAAAATTTGTAGCTAGTACTACAAACTTTCTTGATAATGATATTGCTAATATTGCAAAAAATGCTTTATTGATATCTATAAAGGTTCCTAAAAAACTTGCAAATAGATGGAGCCACGATATATCGGGCATTAAGGCTATACATCAGGCTCTTTGCGAGACTGTTGACTTATTCAAAAAATTGGCTTCCTATACTACCAATATGTTATTGAATCAAGTACTATATAAGTTCTATGGTAAACTGGGGTTTGACGGGTTTGCAGGTGGTTCTCAAGCTGGAGGATTGAAAGGACCAACCAATATTGCTGTTCCTAACAATGTTGATCTACGTGAACAACAAGGAGGAGGTGTAGACCAAGCACTCACAACGTATTTTGATTCAGTTATATCTACTGTTATAGGATACTGTAGAAATGTTACATCACAGATTACTGATACTAATCTTTCGGCAATTCAATACATAGAAAAACTAAGGTCATTTGGTCAAAAAAATATATCTGCGTTTGAACTCGCGAGAGCTGCGCTTATTAAAGGGCTTCTTGTAGGTCCTGACAAAAAACTTGTTTATGGACCCCAAACTATAAATTATGAGACTTTAAAGAGAATGTTTAGTACAAAAATTATTACACAGCTAATGTTTGAATTCAAGATTGTCGATAATAATAATATTCCTATATTTAATTTACCGGCATTAGATCCTACTACTCAAAATGATATGTGGAATATCGTTACAAATGATTCATTAGAAAATCTCGCACGTAGTCCATATCTTCCTGCTAGACCAGACGATTATGCTATACTTAATACGCTAATATACGCAACTCTTATTGGTGATATATGGGGTTCTTCTTTACAAGATACATTTAAAAATGCTTATGATAATCTTTATATTTCTAATGTAGATCCATCTCTTCCTCATACAGAAACCGTATTCAATGCTAATCCAATTAGATATAATGAGTTAATGACGTTACCATATGTTGCAAGATGTGTTACTGAACAAATACTAATATTCCCTCCACAAGCAGGAGAAACTATAGAAACATGTAAATATTCTTCAGTGCAGTTTTTAAAGTCTCCGTTAACTGAAATAATATTTGAAAAAGGGCCGATTGCTCGTTGGGCATCAATGGGAAGATTTGATTTATGGAGTGAATTGAAAAAAGACGATGATTCAATGGAAGATGACGATATTGATACTGCTAAATTTGCTGTTGACGTATTGGATTATCTTTATAACGCATCTTCTGCGGTTTTAAATAACAATCTAGACGATATTGATACTGCTAAACTTGCTTTTGGTATTGCGAATCTTCCAAAATCTTATTATGGATCTGATAATTCATTTTTTTCTAGTGAAATACTTACTCGGGCTCAATTTGAATGTGATTATTTTCTTGCACAAAGTTATCAGGCAGCAGAAATTGCAACAGCTGGGTACGGTCAACAACTAATAGATAGTGATGTAAACAAAATCGTGCAATATAATCGGGAAATATTACAAGAATATGTCGTATTAGCTTCAGCATTTCATAGAGGAGGATATTTATCCAATTTTCTTGATAATGCTAAAAATAAAGCAACTGAATTAATTAATATGCGACATGATAAATATAGTGAGAATGTCATGAACATTATAAATAATCGACTGAATTATGTCGCCCAGGCGGTCAGAGGAGGTAGAAAAAGAACAAAAAAACGTAAACAACGACCACGGAAAACAAGAAGGAGAAAAACACGTGCAAGAACAGCGCGCGGCAAGATAATTAAGAAGAAATCGACAAGACGCAATAAAAAACGTCCGATAAAAACACGATCAAAACATTAGTTTGCACAGAATTACTATTATTATTATTATGATCCATTCAATTATATCATATAAATCAAAAAGCTAGCTTAGAAGCTTACAGAAATCGGTAGGATAACCTACAAAATAAAAAACATACACAAAAAATCACACAATTAGCCTATTTTTTGTGTTTCATTTCGCATTAATATTCTCTCTATTCATTTTGTTATGTTTTGTAAAACATTTACTTATAACACTGCAACATTTTTTCTCATCATTTGATTTTGTTCTGTCATCATCTTCTTGTGTTGGGTTTTCAATCCATAATTCTCCATCAATTAAATCAAAGAATCTCTTTACCTCCTCTGGTGAAGCACGAAAGAACTCCCTCTTTGGATTTATTCGTTCAGTATACTGTGTAAGAAGTTTATGTAATGTAGCCTCTTTTTCTTTAGGGTTAAATACTTTTTTTGCAAACTCAATTTTAAATGGTGCCGGTATTGATGTTGTATAAAGTTCCCTAGCTCTATCTGGTGGTGTTCGTTCTGTCATACCAATCTTAAGAATTCCATTATATGCTTCATTTGAAAAGCAATATATATATCCTTCTTTATTCAATAACTTTTTGGTCGTTCTTATTTTAATTTGTTTAATTGTGTTGATATGTGTATTAAATACTAGGTCCTTGTGAAAAAAATCAATTTTTTCAAGTTATGACTTTTCATATAAATAAACCATAATGAAAAATAAAAATCGTTTAATTTTCATTCTCTCTTGGTCTTATAATAATTTTATAGAGAGAATACATATACTACTCATAAATAGATACACACTTGAATTAACAAATTATGTTGCAACTACAATAACAAATAAGTATTTCAATTATATCATTATATGTAATACCATGCGTTCACATATAATACAAACCCAGAAATCGGTAGGATAACTAGATATCGCCTACAAAAAAATAAATGATTAAATATTTATAACAATATAAATATTTGTTATTGATATTGACATATATATGTGTGGTATATTCGCATATATTAAAAGTGATGCTTTCACATCGAGAGATAAATCTAATATTATTCAAGAGTTTAATAAAATAAAACACAGAGGTCCTGATAATTCAAAGCATATTTTTTTTAATAATACTCAAAATATTAATTATGTAAAATACGATAAAATAAACGATAAAAATGCATATCACAATAAAGATAATATATTTTTTGGATTTCATAGATTGGCTATAAATGATTTGTCTAGTGATGGAAATCAACCGTTTATTAGTAATGATGGTAATACTATTTTAGTTTGTAATGGAGAGATTTATAACTATAAACAGTTAGCGAGTGAATATCAAATCGAACTAACTTCAAATAGCGATTGTGAAATAATTCTACAATTATATTTAAAATTTGGATTTATGGAAACTATTAAAAAATTAGATGGTATTTTCGCATGTGTTTTGTATGATAAAAATACTAATACTATATCTGTTGCGAGAGATAGAATTGGTATTTCGTCATTATACGTTGGAATTAATAATAATAACAACGACATTGGGTTTTGCAGTGAATTAAAAGGAATTGATTATTTATTTGATGATATACAACAATTTAAGCCTGGACATATTTGGAATAGTATTAATAACAAGTATATTTCTTATCTCGATGAACCAACAGATTTATTTTTAACAAAGTCTTTAATTAATATTGACACAATTAAGTATCAAATTAAATCTAAATTTATTAAATCTATACAAAAAAGAGTTATCTCTGACAGACCGATTGGCTGTTTATTATCTGGTGGGTTAGATTCCAGTATTGTTGCTGCTCTTCTCTCTGATGAACTAACTAAAACTGGCAAAACATTAAAAACATTCTCTGTTGGACTAAAAGGGTCTGTAGACATTGAGTATGCGAGAATTGTTGCTGACTATATTAAATCTGAACACCACGAGTTAATTTTAACTGAGAAAGATATGTTACAAGGTATTGAGTCTACAATTAAACAGTTAGAAACTTGGGATACTACTACAATTCGAGCCGGAACTCCAATGTTTTTACTTGCAGAGTATATTAAGTGTAATTTTAATACTACGGTTATTTATTCTGGAGAAGGTAGTGACGAAAGCAGTGGTTCATATTTATATTTTCACAATGCACCTAGTATTTATGATTTTCATAATGAAACTAAACGGTTAATGAGAGATTTATATTATTTTGATGTTTTAAGATGTCATAAATCTATTGCTGGTGCTGGTCTTGAGGTAAGAGTTCCGTTTTTAGATAAGGATTTTCTCGACTTTTATATGAATATTAATCCGAAATATAAAATTCCTTCTTATGGAAATATTGAAAAATATTTACTTAGGTCTTCGTTTGATTATGGTTTATTGCCTCACGATGTATTATGGCGTAAAAAAGAAGGTATGAGCGATGGTGTTTCTAGTAAACAAAACTCTTGGTATCAAATTATTCAAGATTACGCTTCAACTATTTATTCTGATGATACATTCTCTCAATTGAGTAACAAATATAAAATTAACAAACCTCATTCAAAAGAAAGTTTATTGTTTAGAGAGATATTCAATCGTTTTTATCCTAAAAGAGATAACACTATACCATATTATTGGTTACCAAAATGGTGTGGTAATACTACTGAAGCTAGTGCCAGAGTACTTGATGTATATAAAGAGTAAATACTAACCCAGAAATCGGTAGGATAACTAGATACCGCATATAAAACAAAAAAA
>CERI01116874.1_pt1 | contig 10217 bp, 12 predicted proteins | sample 350261 | NCBI WGS metagenome assembly CERI01 (sample SAMEA2620979, study PRJEB7988) | marine metagenome | isolation source: saline water (ENVO:00002010), including
CGTCTCATACGTCTAGTGCCCCGTCTCATATGTCTAGAGTCCCGTCTCATACGTCTAGTGCCACGTCTCATACCTTGTCTTTGTCTTTTTATATATTTAACCATATATATATATATATATAAGATAATTTTTAAACAATATAAAAATTATCTCGACAGTCGGGGTCGAACCGACGACCGATGGATTTACAGTCCATCGCTCTTCCAACTGAGCTATGTCGAGTCTACACAAAAGTAACAAATAAATTATATAAAGATTAAATAGTAGTTTCTATAATAAATGACAACTAGACGCATTGAGTCTGAGTTAACGGAGATGCAAGAAAATCCAATTATGAATTGTTCTGCAGGACCGGTCGGAAATGATTTATTTGAATGGTGGGCTACTATTATAGGTCCTGTTGGTAGTCCATATGAAAACGGTGTATTTAAACTGAGAATTAATTTTCCAGCTGACTATCCTTTTAAGCCACCAAAAGTAGTATTTATTACCAAAATTTATCATTGTAATATAAATTCTGGGGGAGGTATTTGTTTAGATATTCTAAAAGATCAATGGAGTCCAGCACTTACTGTAAGTAAAGTATTATTAAGTATTTGTTCTCTCATGGATGATCCAAATCCTGATGATCCTTTAGTTAGCGAAATTGCAAATTTATTAAAAGAAGATAAAAAAGAACATGATTATAGAGCGAAAATAGCTACAATGACGTATGCAGGCGAATAATTTAAGAAATACGTTTAGTGGCAATATTAGCGTTTACAATATATAGGGAATTCTCAGTTAATATGATATATTCATTTCCTACTTTAAAAATCTTTGCAATGGGCGAGGTGTATTCATCTTCACTTTTAACTAGAAGTTTTTCACCGCCCTCTCTAACTCCAATTAAAACATTATTATCATGAGAAGAAGTCCAATAATCCATCATAATAGGTCTGTCATCTACAATAGCTAATTTGCAAGCATGTTGTAGACATTCGGTAGAAGGTGAAGGATACTGTTGTGCTTCAACTTGATTGCTCATTTATATTATTTACGATATTAAAAGCTTTAAATACTTATATACCAAAAAAATTATTTAAATAACTGATTAATATAAATAAATGTCTTTATCTTTACAAAATACAGAAAATTATAGAGAAAATTTTCAATGTTGTGTATCTGAAATATTTATAAAATATGTGGGATTGATACGCGAATATTTAATTCAATGTATAGAAAACATATATATAAGAAATACAACATATTATAGATATGTTGTTTATAAAGGAATAACAACAATTACTCATGTTTTTCTTAATCTTTTACTTTATACACGTAATTTGGATTTAACGTATCATCATTGTCAGAAATCATTTTATTATTATGTTGAATTTATTGGGCGAATAGAAGATGATAATCATAGTTTTTTGCAATTGAATTCAAAAGATGCATCACTTTTTGTTTATAAAAAAACTTTGTTTGAGTTAAATAATGAATTTAGAAAAAAATTTGTTTCAAATGAAGATAAGACGATAGAAACCATAGGTAGATTAGTTAGAATATATCAACACTTAGTAGAAGATATTATTAAAAATCATGACTATGATCATACAAATAGCAGTGCTTTATTAAATAAAGTTGAAAATCGTTTATCCAAATTATGTCAGAATTTATTAAATCTTTTTATAGATGATAATAATAAGAATTTAGAATTTATTAATATAATAGATATGGTTGAAAGAAATTTGCAGACTATGGATTTGGACATAATACCTATATTAGAAACTTTAACTAAAAAACTTTGTAAGAAAAAAATGACTATAAATAATTTAAGGGGGAAACTTACTAATAGTAATAATATTACGTATGTTAACGATATGACTGTTCAAAAATATGTTAATTGGTTATTTGTTTGTGTCTAATTTAACTAAAATAGTTTTTGCTTTTTTTCTAGTTTTACTTTTTTTAGAATTATCTGTATTGGGAACTTCATTAGTGTTTTCTTTAATATTTATGTATTCTTTTTCTAATAGAGTTCTTAGAAAATTATATATCTCGTTAAGAATTTCTTCCGAACATTTTCCAACAATTAATACGCTGCCCGTTCTGAATATCATAAATGATACCTTTGGAATCCTTCCATCTGGAACCCAATGTTCGGGTTGCCTTCCATTCTGAATTTTAAGAGAATTATCATAGAAGAATTGTGATTGAATTCCTGGATATGAACATGGATCATATGCACTATTTATTCCATAATTTAATTTAAGAATATCAAATAATTTTTCTCGATTTATAAAATAACCACAATTAAAATTAGAATTTATTAGAACAGGATTCAGGAAATGTTTTTTATTTTTCAAATAAATTAATGGTGTTGCGCGCCAGGGCATAAGGGGGTTTAGAATATCTGTTAATAAATTTAGTGTTTTATTAAGAATTTCATTTGATTGAATACCAGGAATTTCTAGTTGTCCAGTGTTAAATACTTTTACATGAATCTCTTTGAATATATTGTCATGTTCGACACGTAACATAACTACAAAACAATTATAAAACGCGCTCTTCTTTTTACATCTATGACTGGTAATATCTCTCTTACATAAACCAATACTAATTTTTCGCACATCTTTAAACTTAATACGACCTTCTGGATTTACTATTCTAGTAATAATATATTCATCGACATACGGTATATGCTTACCTCCATTTGGGGTTTTGAATGAAGTGGCGGAAATTTTGCTTTTAAGATTCTCAAGTTGTTTTTCTTCAAATGAAATGAATTTCATTTGTTTTTTAATAATACCTTCTCTAGGTGATTGGTAAGGAATAATTGGGATTTTCCAAAATATATTTTTAAGATCAATTATGTCTGAAGCATCAGTGTTGTGTCCGCGCACTAGACGCATACGCGTCATGCAGCCGCGCCAATAGGACTGGATCACAACGCAGTTGCGAACCAGACGCGTGAACACGCCGCGCCAGGTCTTTTGCATGATGATGGAGGCAGACATGCACTCGGTTGTCGGACTGTCTTGTTCGATCTCGTCCCAATTTATGGAGTCTTTCCAATTCTCTTTTTTTTCTTGGAAAAGATAAGATATAATCGTTCTTGTAGATATATATAATTTTCCACATTTAGGAGCAATATGTTTTTTAACTATGGGTTTCAATGAAGCGATAGATGTATCATAATTTCCTCCACAAAAACTATTCCATGCTGAATTTATATCTGACATACTACTCATCTGCTTTATTATTAATACATTTCTTTAAGTTAATCTGATTCAATTATTTTCTTGTAATACATAAAACATGAACGCCGAACCACTCATCGCACCGGGTTATACATTTCGCCCTTCACTCCCAATTTCCATTCCGAGGAATGATGAACACACTGAATACAGCTTAAAGAAAAGCGAATTCGATCCTACAAAGTCATCACCTCCAAATAGTTGGAATGCAAGATTATTGAAAAGGCTTAATTTACGAAGTAAATAATCTTTGAAGGCGAATAACCGAATAGTTTCTTACATGATTTACTTTAGGATCTTGAAGGTGCATTATAAATTCGGCATAATTAAGAAAATTTTTACTCACATATTTTGACTTGTATCTGATAATATAATTCAAATAATCTTTTAATAAATTTTTAGTTTCAATATTATAAGTTTGACTTATTGTATACATTTTATTTATTGCTTCACTTTTTTTACAATCTTTATTAGATAATATAGAAGTTAATTCTTCCCATATTTTTTCGTCTATTACCTTTTGATCTTCTAGTAAATTCTGATTTGATTGCATATAATTAATCATACTTCGTATGTCGGATTTATATAATAGCTGAATGGATTTCAATGTTTGGTTATTTAAATTTAAGTTTTCGTTTATACTGATATGAGACAAAAACTGAATGATTGCTTTTTCGGGCAACTGATTAAATCTTAGGCGCATAAATTCATTCTGAAGAGACTCATCAATTCTTGTAATATAATTACATATTAAACAAAATCTAACATTCCCTTCTATACCACGTAATAGATATTTAAGTGCTTGTTGAGCATTTTTAGTCATATAATCTACTTCATCTAGTATAACAAATTTTGTTCCTTTTTTGAAAAGTGTCTGTGAATTTACAAATTGATTAATTTGATTACGTATAATATCTATACCCCGCTCGTCTGATGCATTTAAATGAATCATTAGCCCTTGATTTTTTTGATCATGTTTTTCTTGAAATAAATTGACAAGATTTATTATTGTTGTTGTTTTACCTGTTCCGGGTGGGCCGTATAATAATAAATTAGGAAAATAGTTGTTTTTTAAAATTGTTTCCATTATTTCTTTATTTGTCGGATCTAATACTATATCTTGAAAATTAGTCGGGCGATATTTTTCTACCCAAGGACTATTTTGTCTATTAGGCATTATTATTATGTTTATTAATTAACTTTAATATTGTATAATTCTGTATTATATTTTCAGTTGATTTATTACTATGAAAAATCGGAATTATCAAGGTTTAGTCTTATTTGATATCGATGGAACTTTATCCACTGGAACTGAAAATGAGAAGGTAGTGCAGTATTTTTTAAATAATAATTATGCAGTTGGTATTTCTACAGCGGGTCCAATGTATAATCCCAAAAATATATTGAATTTTTCTTGGCTGCCCAAAAATTTAGGACTTTTTATGGTTGAAAATAATTTTGATACATTTAATAACGTAATCACACACATACTTTGTGGTAAATTTGATCCTACTGTTTATAATACAAAAATAGGTGATATTAGTATCTATGATATAGTAGGATGGAATAAAGGATTATCTATGAAAAAAACAGCAGAATTATATAATATTACTGATCCCAAAAAAATTATACTATTCGATAATGATCCTAATATAATTAGAGGTGGAAATAAATATAATGAAGATTTTTCTATTATTTGTGCAGGACAACCATGCAGTAATAGAAATTTATCAATGGATACTATTCGTAACTTATTTTATCCAAAAAAGCAACTCACAGCAGGAACTTTTAACTTATTTGGTTTGTAATTTTATATATATATAATATAATGCCATATTTTAAACATTTTAATCATAAAAACCGCTTTACTGCTTATGCTTTCAATTCATTATTTACTGCTCTATCATTTGCTATAATTTTGGTATATGATGATTGGCTTGAAAATTATTTGGAAAGAACTCTTAAAAAAAAGAAATTTAAACCCTATATTAAACTGATGGTTCATACAATAAATATATTCTTTTTTTCATTATTGCTTACATATGTTCTATATTGGTTATTTGGATGGGGTAATTCTTTAATAGGATAATTAACTAGTTTTAAACTTAAAAATTTAATAGTTTTTAAGTTTAATGAAAGTAGGTATTGTTCGTTATCCTGGATCTAATTGTGACAATGATATGATGAGATATTTCTGTAATTCTGTATATATTTGGCATAAAGAAGATATTTTAGAACATGATATTAATCTGCTTGTGCTTCCGGGTGGATTCGCATTTGGTGATAGATACTATAAAAATGCAACTGGCGAATATATAATATCTCCAGGTAAAATGGCTGTTGAATCACCTGTAACCAAAATTATTTATTGGGCAGTTAAAGCAAAGATTCCAATACTCGGTGTTTGTAATGGATTTCAAATATTAACACAGTTAGGATTATTACCTGGTACACTAGGACTTAATTCTGATAAAAAATTTACATGTAAAAAAGTAAAATTTGCGCCAGGCAATGTTTTAAAAAAATATGTTCATAATGATTGGACTATGCAGGTTGCAAATTCCTATGGTAAATATTATCTCGAATCTGATATAGTTGAAAGATTAGAAAAAAATAATCAAATATTTTTAAAATATGATGATTCAGAATATGATAATGGATCTATCGAAAATATAGCAGGAATATGTTCTGAAAATCATTTAATATATGGTATGATGCCACATCCAGAACGTTCATTTGATAAATATATTCAGGCCTTTTTTTCTGATCTTACTACTGATAAAACAAAATTGGTTTATAACCAATTTCACAATAAGATATCTGATTTAATGAATAGTGAGCATATATCATATAAGAGCACACGTAAATATTTGAAAAAATTATATACCAACGGTTCACACGTTATTCAAGGTCCTGGAGAAAACGCAGGCATTATTGATATTGGTGATGGTTACTGTTTAGCCCTACGTATTGAGAGTCATAATCATCCAATATTTATTGATCCATATCAAGGAGCAGCAACGGGTGTTGGGGGGATTTTGAGAGATATATTTACTATGGGAGCTAGACCCATTGCTATTTTTGATTTTTTACGTTTTGGAACAGATGCTAATAGTGATAAGCTATTAGAACAAACAGTTAAAGGTATAGCTGATTATGGAAATTGTTTTGGTGTAGCAAATATGGGTGGCAACCTACAACGAAGTGAAATGTTTAATAAAAATCCTTTATTAAATGTTGGTTGTATTGGTATTGTTAAAAAAGAAAATATAATTTATGGTAATGTTATCAAGGAAAATAGTTATTTCGTTTATGTTGGTAGCAAAACAGGTAGTGATGGAGTAAATGGAGCCTGCATGGCGTCAAATGAATTTTCTAGCGATATTGATATATCTAGTATGAAAAAAAATATACAAAAGGGTGATCCTTTTTTAGAAAGATTACTTTTAGAAGCGTGTAGTGAACTAGCAGATATGCATATTATAGATGGAATGCAAGATATGGGAGCTGGTGGCTTATTATGTTCATCTCTCGAATTAATACAGCGTGGAAGAGAGAAATTTGGAAAGAACTTTGGATGTGATATATATGTTGATAAGATCCCAACAAAATATGATATGGATGATGTAGATAAATTAATTTCGGAATCTCAAGAACGAATGTTATTAGTTGTTAAAGGAGATAATCTTGTCAAAGTCATGGAAATCTTTAACAAGTGGGATCTACAAAGTTCTGTAGTCGGCATTGTCAATCTTATTGGAAAATATAGAGTAGTTACACCTTATAATGCTGTTAGCGGTGGTGGGGAAATCAAATATGAAGAAGCTATCAATAATTTTGTAGATATAACCCAAGATTGGGAAGAAAATAATGTTGCTCCTACAGAATATAATATTGAGAGAATTAGAGATAAAACACTTTGGGAAGAATATGATACTACTATTGGGGGGCGCACAATTAAGGGTCCTCAAGATGCAGGTTCTTACTCTATAATTAGTATTTATGAAAATAATAAAAAATTATTAGTAACTTGGGGTAAGAATATTGAAGAATGTTTGGACAAAGTAAGTTATTTTGGTGCGCACCCCAAAGCTGTAGTTAATTGTTTAAATTTTGGAAATCCACAAGACACTATGGGCGATTTTGCGAATACAGTTGATGAACTACGCAGAGATTGTGAAAAATATGATATACCAGTTGTCGGCGGCAATGTAAGCTTATACAACGCAACCGATAATAAATCTATTGCACCTACACCAATTTTATTAATGGTTAGTTTATTAGGTAATTAATATAAAAAATTGATCTTTTTTATATTTATTAATGAGTCAACAAATAATGAACACTATGCCTGGATACCTTGAACTTTATGTGGGACCTATGTGGTCTGGAAAAACATCAGAGATTGTAAAGATATACAAGCGTTTTAAACATTGTGACGTTCCTGTTTTAGCTATCAATTATATTGACGATAATAGATATTCAACGAATAGAATTACTACTCATGATAATACATCTATTCCTTGTGTAAAGGCTGGAACACTTTCAGCCATTTCAAATATTACTCATAATGAAAATGCACCGATCTTTGATAAAGCAAAAGTTATTCTTATTAATGAAGGTCAATTCTTTAATGATATATTAGAATGGGTAATATGCGCTGTAGAAATACATAAAAAACAAGTGTATATTTGTGGATTAGATGGAGATTTTAAACGTAAACCATTTGGAAATTTATTAGATTTGATTCCTTTATGTGATAAAGTTACAAAACTCACTTCGTGTTGCAAGAATTGTAAAAAAAATCACGCTTTATTTAGTCATCGTTTAGATAATGAAACAAAGCAGACAGTTATAGGTAATAATTATATTGCTGTTTGTAGAGAGTGTTATATTTCTTTAAATTCTTAAAGATTATTGAAAATGATTTAAATTAGAAATTATTAGTATTACAAAATGACTGATGAAGTTCCTAAACGGAAAAGAGGCCGCAAGGCTAAAGTTAATACAGATAATTCTGGAAATATAGAAAAAATACCAAAAAAACGCGGACGCAAACCCAAGGGAGGAAAAATTATTACTAATATTATTCAACAAGAATCAGTCGTTGTTCCTACACCCAATATTATTTTACACTTAAAATGCGGCATGGCTGATCTTGAACAAAACTCTTTTTTGTCGAATAATAGTATTGAAAATTTTCAGTTTGAGAAAAATATAAATTCTTTTCAAAATATTAATAATAAATCTGAAACGGAAATTTCAAAAGATGATACTGAATGCACAGATAATAAAATTCTATGTAGAAAATTATATGATTTAGCTGTAAATTTGCATACAAATAATATATCTGATAAACGTTCAGCTTGTTTTTGGTGCACTTGTGATTTTGATAATCCTCCTATATATATTCCAAAATTTGAATTAGCTGATTCTTATCATTGTTATGGTTGTTTTTGTAGTCCTGAGTGTGCTACAGCATATTTGTTTAATGAAAATATAGACGGAGCTAGTAAATTTGAACGTTATCATTTACTCAATCATCTATATTGTAAAATATATAATTATGATAAAAATGTTAAGCCCGCACCAAATCCCTACTATACTTTAGACAAATTTTATGGTAATCTCTCTATACAACATTATAGAAGACTATTAAAAAACGAAAGGCTTTTACTTGTAGTAGACAAACCACTTACTAGAGTTCTTCCAGAGCTACATGAAGATAATGAGGACTTTATATTAAATAACAAAACTATACCTTCTGCAACAAGCTTAACATTACGAAGAAAAAAGAAATTATCAAAAAAAGGAATATTAGCTGAAAATTTTAATCTTAAATAGAAATTTCCACAACCTTTTTATTACGATATTTTCTATAAATACATTGTATTTTGTATGCTGCTAAATGGAACATCCTCATTCTCTCATACATTATACGTCTTTGTTCTAATATTTTCTCACGTTTTTCTTCAACTTCTTTCTTAAGTCTATATTTGGATGCTGCATCATCCATCATATGCCTGATCTCTCCGTAAATTTGTTGATTTACACTTTTAACTGGGGATTCTATTTTTTTTGTATTTATTCCCATAAAATCTCTTACTACTAATACAACATCATAGTTGAATTCTTTAAGTTTTTCTGTTGCTTGTTCAACATTATAATCTGTTTGGCGCATTACAACATCTCTAAGATAAAGTTTTTTTTGATCTTCTCTAGATAATACTTGTTCGCTCATTATAGCTATTTAATATATTTAAAAAATGGTATTAAACGAAAATCGAGTCTAATAATAATGTCGAATCCAGATTTGGAACTTAATGATATAGTTACTACTCTAAATAAAAATATATTACTTACAGTAAGACAAGGAATACAACCTATTATTAGAAAAATGAATAAAAGTAATGAAATTTATAATGGATTTTTTGAGATTATTAAACAATTACCCGAGTTTCAGGCGTTGATTAATGAAAATAATAAATTGAAACATATTGTTATTAAATTACAACAAGAGCTAGAATTTATTAAATCTTTAAGAGAACTAGATGATCCTGTTCAATTAACAGTAACCGAGACAGTAGCCACCCCTGTGGATCCCGAAAAGAGAGTTGCAGAAATTTATGATGATACAAAGTTGCAACCAAGTGAGGTTGATAATAGAGCTGCAAGTAAGTCTGAACATTTAGAACCACCAGTTGTATACTTACATGATAAAACAGGTAGGAAACATGTTGAAGAAGCGAGCGACGAAGAAGACAGCGAAGAAGAAGACAGCGAAGAAGAGAGCGAAGAAGAAAGTGATGAAGAGAGCGATGAAGAGGAAGATGCTTCTACATCAAAAATATCTGATGTCGAACAGATTGATAATAAAATATGTAAACCTGAAAATGTAGAGGAGGAGAACAAAGAGGAGGAGGAAGTAGTTGAAGAGGAGACAGAGGAGGTAGAGGAGGTAGAGGAGGTAGAGGAGAC
>CERI01060445.1_pt1 | contig 10210 bp, 9 predicted proteins | sample 350261 | NCBI WGS metagenome assembly CERI01 (sample SAMEA2620979, study PRJEB7988) | marine metagenome | isolation source: saline water (ENVO:00002010), including
AGTCGCTCTTATTGCAATTTTACTTGCAGTTTGTTTTTATATTTTTGCAGCTGTAAATTATCTATTCTCCTTTTGATTTAATTTATAACCTAAAATGAAAAAAATAATTACTCTTTTAATCTTATCACTTTTAATATCCTGTAATACTTCCGTAAAAAAAAGTAAAAAAGATGTTATTGAAAATCCATACTCTTTAATTTGGAGTGATGAATTTAACCAGAAAGATCTAAGGGTAGATTCCAGTAAGTGGTTTATGGAAACAATTGCTCCAAATAATGGAAGCTGGTATAATAATGAATTACAACACTATACGGACCGAATAGATAATGCATTTGTAAGTGATGGTACACTCAAAATTATTGCTAAAAAAGAAAAATACACTCACTCTGGCACCACACAGGATTATACTTCAGCACGGTTAAATTCGAAAGTTTCCTTTACTTATGGAAAAGTAGAGGTTCGTGCTAAGCTACCAAGTGCAAAGGGGAGTTGGCCTGCAATTTGGACTTTGGGGAGTAATCTTGAAACAGTAGGTTGGCCTCGTTGTGGTGAAATTGATATTATGGAGCAATTATTTGAAGATTTTGAAATGATACAGTGTGCTCTACACACACCAGACACTCATGGTGACGACACTGTTTTAATGCAAGTAAATGTGACTGATGTTACACAAAATTTTCATATTTACGGTATGGAATGGTCAGCTGAAAAAATAGATTTTTTTATAGATGATAATTACTATTTCACTTATCAACCCGAATTAAAAACACCTGGAAATTGGCCATATTTTAATGATCAATATATACTTCTAAATATAGCTATGGGAGGAAGTTTAGGTGGCTCTGTAGATCCAAACTATACTGAAGATCAAATGGAAGTGGATTACGTTCGTATTTACCAAAAAAATAAATTTTAAGGTGTTCTAAAAGAAGATACAGGCAATCCCTCTTTATTAAACAAACTTGCTTCAAAATAATTTTTCCACCCATAACGGACAAATTTTGGATTAACAACCTTTTTTGAAGAAACACGTACCTTATCTTCGATAATTGTTGCGTAGGCAGGATGAAAATTTTGATCTTCACCAGCAATTTCAAAGTCTTTTAGCTTTCCCTTGGCCATAAGTCCTGTCCCCTTATGATCAAAGTACAAATCTATGTAGGATTTAAAAATTTTTTGATCTACATACAAAGGTCCTGATGACAAGAATTCTGTCTTTTCGTAATCATTACTAAGTGCTAATCTTGCTAAACGTTTACCAACATCCTGTTTATTTGCTGGATGGATATCATTTTTTTCTGCTATATCTGATGTAACAACCATACCTGTCTTTATTAAATCCAAGGATTTACGCTGAGCATCACGAAGCTCATGAGATAAACAGGTCCCACAACCATTAGCAATATCTGAATATATAAATGGTGCAATTTGAACAAAATAAAAAGGAAGATCTTGTTTCCATTTTTCGCGCCAATCAGAGATCATACCGGTAAATAAGTTTTTATATTGATAATAATTATTTACGTTACTTTCTCCTTGATACCATAAAAATCCCTTAATTGTATATGGTACAAGTGGTTTTATCATAGTATTATATAAAATACTATACATATTGGGGTCCTCAATGGTTAGTCCTTTTTTAATTTTAGTTTTTAAAACTTTCTCATCATTAATAAGTTGTTGAGAAGATAAATTATGTTTTTGAATCGATGAATTAAGATAAAAGGCAATATGTTTAAAACGCCAAATACCTTTATCAAACTCAAAACGATCTTTATTTGATTCTAAGTAAATAGATGATCTGAAGCCACCTACTCCTCCCAAATCAAGAACTCTAATAGCTAATATATTGTCCTTTTCTTTTAAAATCCCCGGGGGTATATCATAAGATCTCCCTTCACAACACGACATTCCTTTACCAATAAGTTTTCCGTTAATGTATGTGTAATCAAAATCATTAATTCCATCTTGCGCGATGAAACGATATAAAATATCAGTATTATTTATATCAAATTTTTTTCTTAACCAAATAACTCCATCTTCTGCATAAGTTTCTTTTTTAAAAATGCGCTCAAAAGTTATCAAATCTTTGTCAGATCCTGAGACCTCTAACTTATCCCAATCTTTATCGTCAAAATCTACTTTTGAATATTCTAAATCATCTAAGTCAAAATCTTCCCAGCCCTGAAGAGCATCTGGAATTGAATAACTTCTTGAATTAAAATATGCCTCATTTGAAAGGATTATTTTTTTATTTAATAAAGCTTTTTTGGCAGTTATTCCTTTTACCCCTCCTTTTAAGATAATTTCTTGAGCCTCCTTTTTAGATGAATTAATTTCTGCCAATTTTTCAATACTGGTCCATGCTTCAACACGTGTTCCACCCCAAGAGCTATTTATAATTCCTACTGGAACACCCAAACTATTATGAATTTCACGAGCAAAAAAATAACCAACTGCACTAAAGTCAGAAATATTTTTAAGTGTTGAAACCTTCCAAGAAGCTAGATCAATATTAATACCATTTAAATTTCTAGGAACTGAAAACATTCTAATATTTGGGTAATTAGCGTTTTGAATTTCTTGTTTTTGATTAATTATTCGAGCGCTCATTGGCCATTCCATATTAGACTGACCTGAGGCGAGCCAAACCTCGCCTATCAATACGTCTTTAAATTTAATTTCATCAGTTTCAGATTTAACTTTAATTTCATAGGGTCCTCCGTAAACTGGTGTTTTAAGAGTAGTCATCCAGTTTCCACTTTGACTTACAATAGTTGTTGAAGATTCCCCCCAATTTGAGTTAATTTTTACTGATTTACCTGGAATTCCGTGACCCCAAATGGAAACATCACTTAGTTGTTGTAATACCATGTGATCTGAAAAAATAGCTGCAATTTTTAAAGATTTGGATTTGGTTGTGCAATTAATAAATGCTAGAAAAAAAAATAGATAAAACATGATTTTTCTAAAAATAAATATCATAATAGATAAATTTGAGTGTGCGTGTGTGGTGTATTAATTAAAATCAGGGTTTAAAAAATTCTTCTTCTGTTATTCTAAAATAGTTCTCTTTTTGAGTAGGGTCAAAGAAAAAATTAAATTTATGTTTATCTCCAAAATTTATAGTAGTTCTTTCAAGGTCTTCGAAAAAAAACTCTTTAGATTTAAACTGAACGTAAATTCTTGAAATTGGTAGTTTATCAAAAGTATATTTTTCATTATTTCTAATATAGGCATGTCTTACATACTTTTTCCTTTGATCTCTAATCACAACAATAATATCATGGTCAACTTCATTAACTAATTCTAAGGAGGCGTTAGAAACAGAATTAAATACATTTTCAGGAAAGCGATTCTCGAAAGTTTTATCACCAGTTTTTCCACGCTGGGAGAATAAAAAAGTTGAACTTAAAATCAGTACTATTAATGTTATTTTATTCATAGGAAATTATTTAGTTTGGTTTTAAGATTTAAAACTCTTTATTTATTTCTGTAAAATTATATATCTTTATTTAATAACATTACAACCTAACAAATGAAAAGTAAAAAACAAGGGTCTAGACGAAATTTTATTAAAAAAAGTATCGCAGCATCTTCCATAATTATAGTGCCTCGAAATGTACTTGGTGGACAAGGATATATTTCTCCAAGTGATCAGCTTAATATAGCCGCTATTGGCTCTGGAGGAAAAGGTGCTAGTGATATAAGTAATGCCTCTGTTCGAGGTCGTGAACGTGTTGTTGCCCTTTGTGATGTTGATTTTTCTGGAAGCGCATCTAGAACGGTAAAGAAATTTCCAAAAGCCAAGCAATATGCTGATTACAGGATAATGTTGGATAAAGAAAAAGATATTGATGCAGTTACGATTTCTACTCCAGATCATGTTCACGGCCCCGCTGCTGCCTTTGCTATGGAAAGAGGAAAACATATTTATGTTCAAAAGCCAATGACTCACAACATAAGAGAAGCACGCATGTTAACTGAAATGGCTCGTAAACAAAAAGTAGTTACTCAAATGGGTAACCAAGGTGGATCAAATCCACTTCTAAATATGGTTCAAGACTGGATTGATAGTGGAAAAGTTGGTGCTGTCTCTGATGTAAAAATCTGGACAAACCGTCCAGTATGGCCTCAAGGTGTTATGATGCCAAAATCTGACTCTAGTTTAAAACCTGACGCACTAAATTGGGACTTATGGTTAGGACCAGCTAAAGAAAAACCTTACACACCTAACATGCATCCTTTCAGTTGGAGGGGATGGTGGGATTATGGAACTGGTGCTCTTGGTGATGTAGGATGTCATTTGATTGATATTCCTTTTCGTACTCTTGGATTAAAATATCCAACTGCTGCAGAATGCAGCGTCGGAAGTGTATTCTCAAAGATGTGGTCTCCTGATTACTTACCAGAAGGTTGTCCCCCTTCGTCTTTAATAACAATCAATTTTGATGCTACTGAAAAAAGTAAATCTCCTATTCAAATGACATGGAGCGATGGTGGTATTAGACCTCCACATCCAGAAATTATACCAGCAAATAGTGACATTGGTGGGACAAATAGTGAAAATGGAGTATTGATAATTGGAGAAAAAGGAATCATTTCAACCAATATTAATGACAGTTCTCCACTAATGCCAAAATTATATCTTAATGATGGTACTACAGATTTTGGTCCTGAAGTTGAAAAAATGACAGAACCAGAGTACGGGCATCAACGTAAGTGGGTTGATGCATGTAAAGCTGGATTTAATAGTGATGAACATCTTGGTTTAACTTCTTCATTTGACTACGCAGGACCCATGACAGAAACTGTACTAATGGGGAATTTAGCAATTAGAAGCTACATGCTTAGAGAGGACAAAGGAAATGGTCGAATGGATTACTTCGCGCGCAAGAAATTGTTGTGGGATGGAGATAATATGAAGATCACAAACTTAGAGGCTGCAAATCAATTCGTTACAAGAGATTATCGTGAAGGTTTTAAAATTTAATCTCCTACCAAATATTTTTTATAAATCCCGCTATTTTGAGTGGGATTTTTTTGTCCCCTTTTTGATCAAATAAAATAAACCTGAAAAAGACCTGAAAGCGCATAGAATTAAATTACTTTTGCACCCAGATTAATATTTATGACAACTTTTAAGTCCCTAGGACTCAATGCTCAACTATTAAAAGCCGTTGAAAATCTAGGATTTGAATCTCCAACAGAGGTTCAACACAAAGTAATTCCAATACTTTTAGAAAATAATACGGATTTAGTCGCTTTAGCTCAAACTGGCACTGGTAAGACAGCAGCTTTTGGATTTCCTATCTTGCAGAAAATAGATACTGAAAATCGAAATACTCAAGGTTTAATCATATCCCCTACTCGTGAATTGTGCTTGCAAATTACTAATGATATGACTACCTACGGTCAAGGATTAAAAAACCTAAATATAGTTGCTATTTATGGTGGAGCAAGCATTACAGAACAAGCAAAAAAAATAAAACGTGGTGCTCAGATTATTGTTGCAACTCCAGGACGTCTTAAAGACATGATAAAACGTAAAATGGTTAATATTAGATCCATTGAATATTGTGTTCTTGATGAGGCAGATGAAATGCTCAATATGGGGTTTTATGAAGACATTAAGGATATTTTAAAGAATACTCCAAACGATAAGGACTCATGGCTCTTTTCAGCTACCATGCCCCCAGAAGTTAATGTCATTGCTAAAAAATTCATGCACGATCCTAAAGAAATTACTATAGGAACAAAAAATTCTAGTGCCAAAAATATTTCTCATCAGTATTATATCGTTGGAGCAAGGGAGCGATATAGTGCCTTAAGAGCTGTAATAAGTTTGAATACTGATATTTTTGGGTGTGTTTTCTGTAGAACAAAAATTGAAACTCAAAAAGTCGCTGATAAATTAATCAAAGACGGTTATAAAGCAGCTGCAATCCACGGAGACTTAAGTCAAAATCAAAGAGATGCAGTTATGCAATCCTTCCGTAAGAAAAAAATTCAGCTTCTAATTGCTACAGACGTTGCAGCTCGTGGAATTGATGTGGATGATATTACTCATGTAATTAATTATCAATTACCTGACGAAATTGAAATTTACACTCACAGAAGCGGAAGAACAGGAAGAGCAGGAAAACAAGGAACCTCTGTGATCTTTGTAACTAAATCTGATCAACGAAAAATTCGAATGATAGAAAACAAGTTACAAACAAAACTAGCTAAACAGGAGATGCCCTCTGTTGAAACAATCTTCAGTAATAAAGTTACTCACTGGATAAATCAAATAAAAAATACTCCTGTAAAAAGTGATTTAAACAGTTACCTTTCAAAGGTAATTGAATCTTTAAAAGATATCGATAAAGAAACTCTTATCGAATTAATGCTTTCATATGAGTTTAAAAACTTTGATTTCAACCCTAAATTAAATGATTATAAAGAACGAAATGTAGAACAAAGAATCAATTTTGATCGTTCTGATAAAAAAATAAATGCTCCTCACGATAAAGATCGTTTTTTTATAAATGTTGGGGCTCGTGACCAATACGAATGGCAGACTCTAAAAGACTTCTTACGGTCTTTTCTGAAATTAGGTCAAGATGATGTTTTTCAAGTTGAAGTCATGAAAAACTTTTCCTTTTTCTCAACTCACAAAAATCACAGAGATCTTGTACTTAAATCATTTGACAACCTTATCATGGATGAAAGAAAAGTTAATGTAGAGCTTACAAAAAAAGGGAAAACATATTCTCCAAAATCAAAAAAGAAAAAAAGTGGATTTAAAAAGAAGAAATTCAGGTAATCCTATAACTTGCGCATCCATATATTCCTATAACTTACTAAATCACCATGATCTTGTAGCGTAAGAGATCGATTAATAGATTTAGAGGAATTATAACTTGAACTGTTATATCCTGGCATTTCATCCCTTCTATTTTTTGGTGCTCCAATATATTCGGTAGTACCTAAAATTTCAACATTGTTCTGAACCAACACACCATTTAGAAAAACAGTAATCGTGCCTGTCTTTATCATTTCTCCTTCATTATCGTATTCAGGCTCATTAAATATAATATCATAAACCTGCCATTCCCCGGGTTTTCTAGTTGCATTTACTAAAGGGATATGTTGTTTATAAATAGATGAAGCTTGGCCATTTGAGTATGTTCTATTATTATAACTATCCAGGACTTGAACTTCATAACGTCTTTGAAACATAATTCCGCTATTTCCTCTTCCCTGTCCTTTTCCTTTTATTATAGAGGGGGTCTTCCACTCAATATGAAATTGAATAGATCCGTGTTCTTCAATAGTTTCTATACCTCCAGTTCTTGGTTTAACTGTCATGGAATTATCCTTATTTAGTGTCCATTGAACTGGCTTTTTAGATTGTTCATGTTGCCATTTTGAAAAATCAGTACCGTCAAAAAGAACAATTGCATCACTTGGAGGATTTGATGATTTGCCTGGAGTCACAACAACTGGCTCAGGCTCCCAAACTTCTGTATCTTCTGGCTTAGGTCGATCTTGTGAAAACAAAGTTTGTGCAATTAAAAATAAAAACAATAAATTTTTCATAATTTTATAAATCAATTTAAATTAAATATAATAAAGAAATTTAAATATTTTATTTTGAGTGTTTTTTGATGAAGAAGCAAATGGTAAAATTAAAAACCTTTTAAAGTAGCCTTTTCAAAACTATTCCAAACCAACATTAACTCCAAAATTAAAATTTAATTTAAAATCTTAATTAAATTTGATAAAGAGTGATTAGTTTGTTCTCCACTTTTCATGTTTTTTAAGATAAAGGAATTTTGCTCTAATTCTTCTGAGCCAATAAGTATTACTTTTTGAATCCCTTTGGAATTTGCATATCCCAACTGTTTTTTGAGTTTAGATTCGATTGGATAAAGTTCACAAGAAATGTTTTGATTTCTTAATTGGTCAAGATATGGAAATATAATCTTTACGGCCTCTACTCCAAAATTAGCAAATAAAACTTGAGTTTTGTGTGAAAGGGTGTTTGGAAATAGTCCTAATTCATCCATCACCAAGTAGATCCTTTCAAAGCCAAAAGAAATTCCAATACCACTCATGTTTTTTAATCCAAAAGCACTTGTCAAATTATCATATCTACCACCACCACCAATAGATCCCATTTTTACTTTTTCTGGAGCTGTAACTTCAACAATAATACCTGTATAATAATGTAAGCCGCGAGCAAGAGTTAAATCAAATTGCAGTTTAATAGATTTAAGTTGATTATCATTAAATTGATTTAATGTAAACTCTAACTCTGAAAGCCCCTCTAGACCTATTTTATGTGAGGATAATAGTTCTTTTAGTATAGATATTTGATGCTTAATAGAACCATCTAATTTTAAGAGTTTTTCTAGGATTTTAAGGGAATCTTTAGAGAAATCTTTTTTGATTAATTCATTTAATACCCCATTATGACCAATTTTGTCTAATTTATCTAAAGCTATTGTGAATTCAATTAATTTAGATTCAGCTCCCAAAAGTGATGCAATTCCTGATAAAATTTTTCGATGATTTACCTTCAGGGTTAAACCTTTAATTTTTAAATCAGAAAAAGCTTTATCATATAAGTAAATCATTTCTACTTCTTGCCAAAGGGAACTATCCCCTACTATATCTGCATCACATTGATAAAATTCTTGAAAACGCCCGTGTTGGGGACGGTCTGCACGCCAGACAGGTTGAATTTGATAACGTCGGTAAGGAAATACTAATTCGTTTTGATGTTCTGCTACAAAACGAGCAAAAGGAACTGTTAGATCATATCGTAAAGCTTTTCCAGATATTGAACGAATAAATTTTTGGCTCTCACCGCTATCCAACGCCTCTATATCCGCTTTTTTAATTTTATCTCCAGAATTTAAAATTTTAAATACTAATCGGTCTCCTTCCTCACCATAAACACCAGTTAATGTCTCTAACCTCTCAAAAGATGGAGTCTCAATAGGACTGAATCCAAAAGATTCAAAAGAATTTTGTAGAATTTTTTTAATGTAATCGCGTTTGGCTATTTCACCAGAAAAAAAGTCTCGGGTACCTTTTAATGTAGAGGGCTTTATTGACATTTTATTTAATCTACTACAAATATCTTTTATTTTGATGAATTGAGAAAATAACTTTTTATCAACTCATAACGTTTCCCCTTTGAAATCATAGCTCCTTTTTTGAGATAATTGTAAATAAATACATTACGAGACGGTGTATAAGCTTTTGATGATTTAAAAATATCGATTTGGTCTGACTGCAATGAATTTAAAACCTTCTTAAAACCGTTAGATGTATTTAGATCAGCTAAATTAGGATCTATTTTAAGAATTAAAACATCTATTAATCTTTTTTTAGTGTGAAACAGGTATAATTGATCTGAATTAGAATACTCTAGATACTTACAGTCTGATAAAATTTTATCCCATACTAAATCACTAAAAGAGTTTAAATAATTATCTATTAATTCGGGTTTATTAGATTTTATAATATTCCAATCTTTTTTAGTGATACTCTGAGTTGCTAAAAAAACAGCAAATTCCTTATGCATTTCATTAAATTGTGCTTCAGATAATTTGTGATATTTCACAGTTTTTTTTAAAAATAAAAAAACCCACTTAAAAGTGGGTTTTATTGTTATGATTTTTTATCAGGAATAATTTCGAAAGGTAGTTCAAAATTTACTTCACGGTGCAGCCTTATCGTTGCCTCATACTTCCCAAGACGTTTTATTATTTTACCAGGTAATGTTATATATTTTTTATCAATCTCTGAGGATAGAGAACTGATTGCAGTCGCTAAATCAGAATTAGTGACGGATCCAAATAATTTATCTCCGGAACCTACTTTTGATGGTAATTTAACATCAAGAGCTTTTATCTCCTCTGCTCTTTTATTAGCTGTATCGATAATAGATTGCTCTTTAAAAGCGCGTTGTTTTAAATTTTCAGTTAAAACTTTACGAGCAGAAACAGTAGCTATCACAGCTTTCCCTTGTGGTATTAAAAAGTTTCGACCGTAGCCGTTTTTTACACTCACTATATCGTCTTTAAATCCTAGATTTTGGACGTCTTCTTTTAAAATTAATTCCATTTTGAGCGTTTTAATTATTTTAACATATCAGCAACATAAGGCATCAAAGCCAAATGACGCGCTCTTTTTACAGCTACGGAGACCTTAC
>CERI01061501.1_pt1 | contig 10209 bp, 13 predicted proteins | sample 350261 | NCBI WGS metagenome assembly CERI01 (sample SAMEA2620979, study PRJEB7988) | marine metagenome | isolation source: saline water (ENVO:00002010), including
ACCCCACCACATACATACAAATAATAATAGCGGAATAAATCCGATTTGTGTTCTCCGCGTTTAAAAGATTTGAATTTCGTTTTCACGTCCAAAAATTCTTCTTGAGGATGTTCGTCAAAAAAGCGTAAAATATCATCATCGTTGAAAAATTTGTATTCCCACCCCGGTGAATAATGGCGAATTTGTTCGATTATGTGACTAGGCGGTGATTTTTTGGCAGTTTGTACTATTATATTAGGAATCATCGCGCTTTATTATATTTATGTTGGTAAGTTTTAAATTGTTAAAAATTAAATTGTAAAATTGTTAAAATTTAAATTGTAAATATTTATGTTTGTTTTAGTATTATATTTTACTGGTAAGATTTTCTGACTTTACTATATAACCCGTCCGAAGCACAATGAAAAAACCCGATGTAGATACTTTAGAAAGAATCAAAATGATGTGCCTTTTTGCCCTGCAATGTTACAAAGTTTCCATGGGCTCTATGCTTTCTCTAACTGTTCCACAGGAATGCGGTGCTGACGGTGCTCTCCAAATTTGTACTTTCAGAGAGAATCTGACTCGTAGCGAAACTCTCCACACTTCAGCCGTTACTCTCAACTTTTTGACACTCTTCGCATTTGTTGTAAATTATTACCTTGAACTAAAACGTGAAAACTGGTTCATTAAACATTTCGACATCAATCATGATTTTGCCGACAATCATTTGCGTACCGAATTGGTTAAACCCGATTTCATACATGTCAAGGAAAAACTCGATGTAAAAAATAAATTATACTGGAATTCCAGTTTGGCACTGGCTTGTATTTTTATAGTGAATGTTGCTGTATCCACTTTTGATATTTCGACGCGTTTTGCGGGTGGTGCCAGTGCCAATGCTTACGCGAGTTTCATTATTTTGATTGCCATGAAACTGATGAACTCTCTGATGATTTCTTATAATTCACACAAAAACTGCGCGGCCCAAAGTGCATTTTTGACCGAATTCACGTCATTCAATGTATTGGACGGCGACGAACATAATTCCGGAGTCTCGGTAATGCCAGTATTGGATTCTGGTGTTTCTTCGGAGAAAGTAGAAATAGAGATGGTCTAATTCGTCGTGATTCTCAATTCGGAGAATTGAGAACATCACGACGAGGTGGAGCCGACAAAGTCGGCGTAATTGTAATTAAACTCTTTTGCCTGACGGTTTTACTTTCATAATGCCTCGGCATTATGAAAAAGAAAAGAGTCAAAGTCGGCGTAATTGTAATTAAACTTTTTTATTCTTAAATGGGTTTAAAATTGTCAATACATTAAATAGTATGGATAAAATTAAAAAAAATTTTCTTTTGATGTGTACTACGAAAGATGAAGATTATATAGATGACGTAGAGCCCTATCGAAAAAATGATTTATCGATGGCGATTAGTTGTTGTTCTTTTCTTGTGCCCTCTTATTTTTTTTACAGATTGAAAAGTTATTATATGTTCAATTTTTGGCACTGCAATTATATCGAGTATTGGGAGTGATGCAATATATCATAAAAACACTACGTGGGATATTATTGATCGAAACGTGGCAAATTTAGTTTTCATGAGTAATATAATCTTTTCGGCACGTTTCTTTTGGCTAACAAAAATAAATGTAAATTGGATACCTCTTTTCATGACACATATGAACTTAATGTATAGTGCTATTTATCTTATCGATAAAAGTCGAAAATTCAAAATCGGAAGCGAAGAATGGAGAAAAAGTCATTTCACGTGGCATTGGTTTAGTTCTTATATTCCAGTCATTTCTTCATCTCTTTCCATATTATATACGGGAGAAATTGAACTTTCGGAATTCATTAATTATATTGGTTATTCGGCAATCGCCATCAATTTCTTGCAAATATTAAATGCGTGGTTATTAGATATAAATTCAATTAATAATTCAAGTTAAAACATGAGATGAAAAATCAATGAATAAGATTGTAATTAATTTGAGTTATATATGTCATTCTATTTATGTAAATTTATTTGATTTACATAAATTATTTTGATTTAAAACAGAAGGCTTCAACTTCATCATTTTCATCGGGTAAATAAAAATCCAAACACCTCAATATGTTATTTTTTAGAGAATCAACTTTATATATTTGTTCTTTATCAGTTAGAACTGTGTTATTTTTATAACATTCGAAATCATTAATATTGTCATAGACATCCCTAAAAATTATTCTTGATTCATCGCCTAACCAATGATAACAATTGTTTTTCAATCGCTCAATATTATTATTTTTAATTGGTTGAATGGATTTCTTACCAACAATGTCCATAAAATACCAACTTTTGTTTATACAGTAACCACTCATTTTTCTTCCGAAAATTAAATGAATACATAAGGTATCGCTGTCTTCGATTTTTTTAGGTAAAGGGAAATCTTCAATACGCTCCTCCTCATCCATATCTTCAATCCAATCCGCTGCGTATCCGAAGGGATCTCTATACAAACCCCAATAACACCTTTTACTTTTGATTGATATTTTTCTACTTTCACACTCTCCAACTTTCAAATATTTTAATTTTTCATTATTTGCTGTTTTATTTGCCGTTTCATTTGCCGTTTCATTTGCTGTTTCATTTTCTTTTATTTCCTGAGAAATATTTAAAAGTTTGACGTAAAAATAGTAAAAAGGTCTATCAACGGGAATCTCATTTGTTTCTACATTCTTGTATTCCCACAGTCTTTTCCACGAACATGCTTTTATTTGAATAAATACTTCGGGGTCATCCGTTTCAATTAAAAATAATTCAGACAACGATTGTGGGATATTACTGCCTTTTTTCATATTTGACTTTCTAAGATTTTCAGGCGTTATTTGGTTTTTATTCAAATGCTCCAGCAATAACTCTAAAATTCTTTCCATATTTAAATATGAGGGATAATGTTTTTTTAATTTATTCTCTTGACGACCGAGCGAATGACCACTATAAATAACATTACAACCATCTTTTTTTATTACCCATTTGCGGCAAAATTTATCTTTCAAATTTAAGACACATCTTTTAATATTTTCATAATCTTTCATATGAACTTCCCTGTCCAATGGTTTAAGACACAATGATTTAAGTTCGCTCAATGTTTTCAATACCTCTTGTTTTTCTTTTTCTCTTATTTTTAGTTGTTCTTTTTTTACAAACTTTGCATATTTTATGTACAAAAAATCATCTGATTCAACAAATTCATCTGATTCAGACATATACATTATTTCCCTTACCAATGTTTAAATCAATAAAAAATAAATCAATATAGGCTAAATCAATATCCAACCCATAATCACTTAAACGTTTTATGTGTTATTTTTTTAAAAGAATAAACAATATAACTTGTATAAGTAAGATAAACAATTAAATAAGATAATATACAATGGTTCGCATCGAATTAGATAATTCTTCCATCATTTTACCCGAACCCCACGCGGTTTATTCATTTATTTTTATTAACGGTATTTTCGACATTTTAATGGCATTATCACATAAATTTTTTGGTTGGAGTTGGTGGTCTCAATATGGCGTCAGCGATGATTATATTTATTTCGCTCTTCTATACGGTTTCATGCGCATTTTACAACAAAATCATGGCATCGTGTCATTGTCTTATTTGATTGAAGCTCTTTACTTCTACTTAGAAAAAGGTGCCACTTATACTTTCTTGGTTTGTATATTTTTAAGCATTATCGCATGTTGAAGCCTTGTAAATAAAAGTTCATTCAAGACTGAACTTTTGGAAAAAGTTCAGTCAAAATAATTAAACCATAATTAATATAAAAACTTCATTTCATATACATTCAAGGAATATGTCATCACCAGATCAAAATAAAAATACAAAAAACGAGAAAGTAACAGAAGAACCTGTGACTCGGGAACAAGTAAATATCCAAGCCGAGGATTTTAAGCCTTTTGATACCGTATCTTTCCCTACAGGTATGAGCAATCACAAATTTGATGGATTTCAAGCCAGTATTGACAATGGCTCCGAAATAACAGGCTCAACAATCCTAGGTTCAACAGATAATGCTACAAAAGGAAATTCTTTCCCAATCCATTCGGGTGTATGCCATAATACAAATACAAAGGTAGAAAAAGATACACCCGACCAAATCAATAAGAAAGCGTATAAAATGCTAGGGGCTCTACATACCAAATGTCATACTGGCTTTTTAAAAGAAAATGAATACGTCGAATTCATGAAAACTTTGCAAAATCTCGGACGTAAAGAAGGCAAAGACGACGAATTTCAGGTTGTATCTACCGACCTTTCCAATTTGCCTGCTACCACGGCTATTTCAAAGCATCGGCGTTATTTCAAATACGACCCTTACACCATTCAACAAATTTTGGTGAACGCCTTGAATGCGGGTAACGTGACACCCGAACATATTCAAAAATACAATGAACTCACCATAAAAGGAGATAATGTTCCCCCACTATGTAAACTTTTGGGAACAAAAGATCGCGAAGTTTATTGTAGTAATTTCATTAACGACAGCATCCAATCAGTTATTTCACCACTCAATGGACTTTGGCTCCGCATTACTAAAATCGTCACGAGAGGCGGATGGAAAATCTCCGAAAAAGAAAGCAATGATTTCGGTAGAATGTATAAAAATCCCATCGGTTGGAATTACGGCGAAAAACAAAAAACTCGTGTGGTGTATTCCCACGGATTCTACGTCCAATTATTCAATGAAAAAAATGACACATATCCTTTAGATATGGGTATGACGAATTCCGCGAATGTCCCTAGAAATGAAGTTTATTGGGCAAAACCACGAGGGCACAAAAATCCCACCTTCTGTTGCGACAAATCTCATAGTCGTGTAGCAAATGGTGCTCTCTTTACTCTGTCTCGAAATAAACAAGGGACGTGGATATCGGAACCTACCAATACTGCTTATCCTGTAATTATCGAAGATTTGCCAAATACTCCCGATAGTTATCATCAAGTGTCCGGCGACATTTATTTTTGTATGGAGAGTATGGAGAAAATTAAGAGGATGGATGATAAATTAGTAAATGATACAATGAGATACAATACCAAAATACGAATCGGACAAATGTGTTCATGGTGGACGAGTAATCCCGCACCAATGCCGAGAGATAGAAATGGCATTGGAAATGTCTTTGCTCTGATTGACAATAATGACGACAAGTAAGTCAATGCTTCACATACAAAATAAATGAAAAAATAGGTAATTTTCATTTATTTTCATTTATTGATTCTCATCACCATACATTATTTCCAGTACCAACAACGTAACCAAATATATGGTGACCGCACCTACAATAATGGTAAATACTGATGTATATAAATTACATTCCCATCCCCGCCTTCTACTTATTTGTGTACGATTTCCTCTCAGAGGCGTTGTTTCTCCATCCCTACTATTTGGTGATCCTAGACTTCGATAATGACCCGTGTTATCCAATACATGAATAGAAAACTGGTCTGATACGCGATTTTCTAAATATTGCGACATTATCAAATTGATTTGGTGTTCTTCTTCTCTTATTCTATTTTCTCTCTCCATATATTCTCTATCTCCCATATTTTCTATATCTTCATCTGTGCTTTCCGTGTCTATAATTTCCGCTTCTTTTATACTCGATTTGTTGTCATTCTCGGCATCAAACTCGAAAAATGCACAACGTAACCAATCCACGCTATGACACGTAGGACACTGTTCTCTTTTATATATCTTGTATTTATACATACACTTCTTACATATTTTACACGTCTTACAGGTATAACATGTAAAGTCTATTTTTTTCCGCGTTAGACATATATTACATTCATCTATCAATAGTTTCTCATTTTTATCATTATAATCAATATCTTCCATATATTGTCATCAGTTAATATTGTTTCTAATTTTCGTCATAATTAGTTAACAAAAGGGAATTAAATAATTCTCACCTAATTCTCACATAATTCAAATAAAATTCAGTTAGCAAATATAGTTCAATCAATGAATATGATACCAGGAAATATCGGAAGAAGAACCAGCAGGAACAATTCAGGAAGAATTGACAACGAAATAAATATGGAACCTGTGACACAAAATGAAATAGATTTAGAAAGAAATGTTACAACCACCTCATTGATGAGGAAATGCCGAGAAAATGCTTTGCTAATTAAAAATATATCAATAATGGATATTTTTTTGTCAGCTAGTATTGCCATGCTAAATCATTATTATTTCATTTTATTACCAATGTTTCTATTTGGTTATTTCGGTGCCAAGCGTTATAATGAAAAATATATTCTTGTCTTCCTATCTTATTACAGTATTGCAAATATTATCAGATGTCATTTCTACGTAAAAACCATTTTAAATACGCCAGCTAATTTTCGTTCTAGTCACATGTTTACATTATATTTCAATTTCATTCTTTTCGTATGTTTCATAATTACTCTAATTAATGGGAAAATATACAAGTTTTATAAACAAATTAAACAACTAAGTGAATTGGAACTTGAACACCTTAGGAATTAATAATTTTATGTTGTAATTCACATATAAAATTATTTTAAGTTTAATATATAACTTTGTCACTATATCATGAATTCTCAAGATATGGTAGAAAAAATAAATTCTATTCAAAATAGAAGATTGAAAAAAGAATTGGAATTTCATCTCCTCGGTAAATGGAAAAATAAACCTATTTTCAAAAACGCTAATCAATTACAAATCATAGATTTTGATAATAAGAAAGTAGAATTTTTCTTAAAAACATCAACCAAAGAAGTATTTGTTAGTATCAAAATAAATAAAAGTTATCCTTGGCGCACTCCAACAGTTTACCTCAATGATATGCCCTACGATAAAATACTACATGTGCCGCCAAAATTTCTGCGAAATATCGGAATTTATTATGAATGTATGTGTTGTGAAAGTATATTATGCCATTGGGGATTAAAATGTGATTTATGTAATGTAATGGACGAAGTACGAGATAACCTCGAAATCCGGACACGCATTGTACATTATATTTTTTGCGAAAAATGGCTCAAAAAATTATTTAAGGGTGACGCCTTCCCTCATCTACAAAAACATATTCTCACTTTCATTTGATTTATATGGGTAAACAACATTTGATACATGAATCAGTAATAATATCGGTCATCTTTTAAAATTGCTTGTCTCACATGTGCTGAAAATTTAATCACGCCGATAACTGCTATCAAATAATTGGATACCCTAATTCCTTCGTATATTAATATCGCACCAATCAAAAAACCCGCATATTCGCACCATTTCGGCCATTTCTTCATTTTTGTCACATCTTTGTACAAATGAGCAAATAATATGGACCATCCTGTCAATTGTACCCAATCGGATTCTCGAATACTCACTAAATATACGCAAACCGAATAAACCACTATCAAAAATAAAAGATAATTATATTTTTCCCAGAGATTTCTAATTTTATTCATTATGGTGTCAGATATGATTTAACATCATAATATAATTTAGTTCTTTGCGCAGTTAAATAACTCAAATAATTATCAAAGATTATATAAATGTTACTATTTGTTTTTGGCTTATTTCTATCATCTATTTATTCTTATTTAATTCTCCCCAATAATGAAGGCAACATGCCCAAAATAAATCCCACCCTATATCCATTTTTATACGATGGTATGGTTATTATCCCATATGATAAAAAAAATGCAATACATTTGCATCATTGGATTTTGTATTTTAGTATTTGCATGGTTAGCATATTTGTTTATATTCCGAATATTTTGGTGGGCTTTTCATTAGGATTATTCATTCAGGGGATTCAATACAAAGATAGTTTTACATTTATTTGCGATAATCCTTATAATTCGCATTTAAAAGAAAATAAAAGAAATATGGGTCAAATGAATTCTGAATTATAATTTGCATATTAAAACATATTAGGTTCAACCTCTCTCACGTTTTTCCAAACATAATCTATCTTGTCAAATAATGAATCTTGCTGAGAAAACATGGTTGGTGCCACGACTAAAACCGCGAACTTATCGGGTGAACCAAATATATACTTACCGAAATATTTCTTTATTGTCTTAGCAATTATTTCGCGGAACAAATATGTGAGCGTGACAATCAATGCAATTTGAAGACTTATTTCCACCAATAATTCGGGTTTAGTTTTAGTATTATCGAATTTTGGCATGAATCTCTCCAAAGAAGCGCCAATTGTCACACCCGCAAAAATAAGTAATACTGCCATCACAGAAATGGAAAACGCGTATCGCGGATAAAATACCTGTTCTCCGTCGATTTTGAATAATTTAAATATACCAAATGGACCCTCATCAATCAATTTCTTTCTATCCATAGTGTTTGATATATGGTTAGAAATAAATAATAAAATAAAATAAAGCAATAATATATACCGTATATTTATGCCTAGAAAAACCAGGCGAAAACGAAAATCTAAAACAAGACGAATTTATAAAACAAGACGAATTTCTAAGAAACAAAAGAAAGTTAAAAAATCAGGGAGACAACCCATGCCAAGAAAACCTTTGAAACGCATTCAGGATTACGATTATCGTATCGCGATTCCTTCCTATCAACGTCTCGACACCTTTATCAAAAAAACCTATGAAAAAGTCATTAAACCTCATAAATTAGAAAGTCGTGTCATTTTATTTTTGCAAAATGACAAAGACGAAAAAGAATATCGTGCCAAATTCCCTAAATTAAAAATAGTTCGTTCGCCACCAGGATATCACGACACCCTTAACTATATTTCGAAATATTTCCCCAAAAATCAAAGATATGTTAAAATGGATGATGATCTTTCAGGATTTTTCACCGTTAAAGATGGTTTCGTTGAAAAAAAAGGAAAGTTATTGCCCGTAAAAAATGTTGACAAACTATTCCAAAAATGCTTCCGTGAAATGGATATTGCCGGAGCCAATTTAGGTGGTTTCTATCCCTCTGTATCGTGGTTCCGCGGTCCTCGTGTTAGCCGTGATTTACGCTTCATTATTGGTGCTTGTTATTGTGTAAGAAATCAAAAAATTTTACTCCCAGAAGTCAATACTAAAAGCGATTTTGAACTCACCATAAAATATTATCAGCGTGATTGTACCGTCGTGCGTATGAATCGTTACGGATTTCGCACATCTTACGCGGCTAAAGGCGGGATAGAACGTACCTTAAAAAGCGAGAATCGTGACAATGAACGTTTGTTCCGAAAATATCCCAAATTCGTGAAGAGATCCATTCGACATAAAAACGGGACTACGTCTTTAGTCCTTATAAAGAACGCGTGCGCTGACGCTGACGCCTAGTTCTATTCGTGTTTATCGGCATATTGCTTACATACATCAATAATGAGATTATACCCAACAATTTCATTATTTCGGGTAAATCTTTCACAATACTCAAACACATGTACCAAAACATTATTAAGCGTACGATGTGTATTGCTCCAATTCTCATAATTGTATTGTAACTGCCAAAATGATACCTTATGCGATTAAAAGTATGTAATATGTTATTAACAATTAATAATCTAAAAGAATCGATTTCTTCATCGTTGAGTGCATCATTATCGATGAAAATAGACCAAGCATCATTTTGACTCATTATTTCTTGAACGTGTTCGTCGATTATTTCATTTGAATTTTCTTGTATTAATTGTTCAGTATTATCTTCTATTGTTTGTATTTCTGTTTCTTCTTCTATACTTTGTGTACCTGTTTCTTCTTCTCCATGTGCCAATTGGTCTCTGTTTACAATCGCATCTATTAATCTATATTGTAAACTACCATTCTCAATTATACCTATCATATTGAAATTTTTCTTAAACGTTGGTAATGCTTTGATTAAAACATAAATTGTCATAATATTGTATACATCCTTACATACTTCACATTTTGTACTATTATTATTTCGCGATATTATCCATTTGAGTAAACAAATAGGATGGACGCCATTTTTACAAGAACAAGTTATCATGGGCAAATGTTCGAATCTATCGCGATGTAACAAACAATAACGGCAAATTTCTTCCTCTTCGTCTACATCACTTTGACTCATTTAAAATTTTATATTATATACACATATTGAAATGTATTTAAATCACTTATCATACTTACGAAAATAAAAATAAAAATTGATTTTTTTTTCTCTTATTCTTTCGAGATTAAAAAAAGTAATTTTGAAATACA
>CERI01284161.1_pt1 | contig 10204 bp, 10 predicted proteins | sample 350261 | NCBI WGS metagenome assembly CERI01 (sample SAMEA2620979, study PRJEB7988) | marine metagenome | isolation source: saline water (ENVO:00002010), including
TACTTTATCTGCAATTTTTTGCTTCTCAGTGTGTTCCAAATCTTGAACATCACCTATTGCATTATGAAAATCCGTATAAGAACTTGTATCAGACAGACTTAGAACTTTATTTATTGCACTAAGTAACCTATTAGAATTATTGGTAAGCAAATATTTTCTTCCCTCAAGATCAATGCCTTCTTTTGCTGCTAACAATATATAAAATACAGACTCCATTCTTTTAGTTATCAACACACCCTCTTCTGGAGAATCAGCTCCTTCTTTGAGGAACTTTGCAATATCTGTTATATCTTGTTGAATATTTTCTGTTTTAATTTCTTCAAATATATCAACATAATCTTCAAAGCTTTTATCAAAATCTTTTCTAAATTCAATATATTTATCGATAGCAACTGCTGTATTGACATAGGTATTAATTTTGGCAGGACTTGTTTTATAATGTTTCGCAACAACGCCTACAGGCTCATCATCTCTAATACGTTTTTTATAAACTCCATATGCTATGTCAATCCAGGAATGAGGTTCTTGATAGCTTTCTGCATGATGAAGGACTGTTTCATGTCTTTGGTTGTTTTCACGGTTATTACTATTTTCTGGAAGTGACCAACATTTTATTTTTTTAAAGGGAAACTTTCTTGGTTCATCTTGATAAAGAAATAGCATTGATGCAAGCCTTCGATTTCCATCAATTACAATTCCATCTGAATCAATTAATAAATGCTCTGTTTGGTTCTTTACATTTCTAAGTTGATTGTAAATAGACACTCCAGACTTGGCCCTATTAAAAAGTAAATCAAATAGAAAATCTTGAGTTGAATTGTTTTCTTTTGTTTGGTAAAAAGCATCAAGAGGGTCATTTACATCACTATTTAAATTGACACTACCTAGATAATTTAATACTGCAGTTCTAATACGAGTGTTATCAGGATTAAATATTAAGTATTTGCTTTCAATCTCAACTTCTACAGCTTCATCATAATCATTTGTTTCTTCGTCAAGGTAAAATCGTTTTTTTGATACGCTTCTTTTGCCCACCAGTTCCTCTATTTGCTTTTGTCTAGAAGCTAGGTCTTCAAATGTGTGATTAAATACCATAAGACTATATTAACTCCAAAAAAACAATTGGGAAATGTAAAAATTTATCAAAATATTCGTACTGTTTTATCAAGTTATCAAAATTAACCAAGTTTCCAGAAATCTTATTACTTCTGACAGAATCATTATTCAACGAAACAATGATTTGTGAACTTGATAAACCTCTCTCATATCCATGTCTCATTTTTAATATATCAAAGTAGCCTTGGGCGTAGTGACCAAAAGAAAGTTGAAGAAGAGTTTTATTCTTGAATAAGTGAATTGACTCATTTCTATCATCAAAAACTCTTTTATTTATTTCCCAGTCTTCTTCAGCAAATAAAGAAATAATTTTATTTCTAAGTGGTGTAATGCCTGGTTTAGATGCCCCAATTTTTATATCTGGATATTTTCCATAAGTTTTTAAATTAATATTTTTATTGTTTAGTAAACCAGTTATGTTGCCATTTAGATTAATGTCAATTTCTTTAAAATTTGATTGGAATTCTTTTACTTTGTTTATCTTCAATTTTTTTTATAATAATGATTGTTTTTAAAACTGTAAAGCTATTGACAAATACTTTTCCATATTTTCGTTAAATCTCTATTCATGTCAATCCCAAGGGAACTCCTGCCTTCATCGCTTGCTGCTAATAAAGTACTTCCAGATCCACACATTGGATCTAAAATTAAATCTTTTTTGTCTGAAGTTACTACTACAAGTCTTTTTAAAACTTCTCTTGGGATTTGGTTCACATATAACTGCTTATCTTTACTCACATTTTTAACTAAATTTATCTCCCACCAGTTGTAAAGGTGGGTACCTTTCCTGCCAGATTCAATTAGTTTTTTAACCCTTCTGTCAGTTGGGTTTTTATATGGTTGAGTTATTCTATCCATATAAATCTTAGGATTATCTTTAACCAACCATAATATTGACCTATGTGCAGTAGTAAATTTTTTTTTGCTATGGCCAATATTTGATGGATACACCCAACTAATCCATTGATGTATGTTCCATTCAGTTTTTTTTAATGTCTGGAAAAGTTCAGCAATAATCTCTGGATAGTTGATAATAAACATAGAGCTATCTTCCTTAGTGCTTTTATAAGATAAGTCTGCAACATCATACATTAACTGTTTGTACTCTTCAGGATCTATATTGTCTTTAAAATTTTTTCCGTAATTAAAATTTATATTGTATGGTGGGTCAACAATTACAGTTTGAATATTTTTTAGTGGCATAACATTTCTAAAATCGTCAAGATAGAACTTCATACGATTACCTTCAAAAGTCTTTTGTTTTTTTACCATAAGTTATCTCTATTGTAGTTTTAATGAGTGACAAGATCAAATGAGGATAAAAAAATAAGTGGCAACATATTGTCGCCACTTATTCGCAATATAAAAACGGAGTTATCCGCTTCAAGGTAAATATAACAGAACTGAGAGACACAAAAAATATTTTTTTAATTTGTTTGCAATATTTTTTTTACTGTGTATATTTGTATACGCAATATAAAAACAATTTAATAAGGAGTACGCTTTGCAAAAAGCCCCAATTATATATCAAAAACATTATTTTGAATCTTTAGATCAAAAATTAATAAATTTTATTAATTTTTATATATCTTCATCACTTGGACTAAATAGAGAAGAAGTGAGTATTCAGTTAATTAAAAACGTACATGTAACAGAAATCTCATTTTTTGACCCTGGTCAAAAAATCAAAAACCTTGATAATGATTTGTTTCAAAATGTTCATAGAAGTGGACAAAATAAAAATTTAGATATTCTCATTTCCCTAGAAAACTCAGAGTTTCTCTTTGAAATTCTAGAACTTAAATCAAATTTACAATTTGAGATTAATCAAATGTTTAGCGAAAACATAACAATTACTTTTAAAGGAGAAAATATTGAATAAAACAGAATTATCCTACGATGCACTTTTATTAAAAATCAATGACTTAAGAACAAAAATCGTTCATGAAGATATTCAAAAATTAGCACAAAACAACAGTGAGATTCAGGAAATACTTAAAAATTATAAAAAAGGCAATAACGTTTGGAGCGGTGCTGATGTAATAATCACTGAGCAAGTTAACGATACTCACAAAGCTTGGCTTGGAAATCAGCCTCTTGTTATATCATTTCAGCAATTTGATGCAATTAAAAGATTAGTGGTTACACAACATGCTGTCGAGTTATCTTGGTTATTCATACAGCTAAGAGAATTGTATTCGGGTCGAATAGATCACGTATCTAAGTATGACTTCTATGGTGAACTGGCACAGAAAGCTATAGATATCCTCAATTTTACAAATGATGAAATTTCCTATGAGGAACTCTTGTTAGCTGTCCTTAGGCAATCAAAAGTATATATATAAAAAATGAAAAAAAGATTTAAAGAAATTTGGAAAGAAGTAGTGAAACAACACGTAAGAAGATGGAGACCAGTAGGGGGTACTACTTGAAATTTGTAAGTAATGATGAGAGTTTTGATAAAAAAAATAATGAAGTAGTTCTTAGTGTTTCAAAAGAAGGCGAAGAATACGCAAAAAAGTTAGAAGCACTATACGAAGAAATAACCAGTATTCCACATTTCAACGACACTGAAGTAATACTAAAAGATTCAGGCATATCTTTTTTTCACAAAGAGACCCAAAAAGAAATTGCTTGGACAGTATCTGTTTGTCTCCAAGCCTATTTAAAAACTAATAAAGCGAAAGTTTCACATGTTTTAACAAATAAAGATTTCAAAATATTTGCAGAATCAACTGAAGCGTATCTTGAAGGAAAATCCTTTACAATTACAAAAGATCATTTTGGTTTAGGAAAATTAGTGGTTTCAGACATACAAGAGGATTATTAATATGCAATATCATGATGTATACGATTGGCCTAAAAATTTTTTGGAAGATAGTTTAATGTCTGAAAATAATGAACTTGAAAATATTTTTGTAGACGACTACATAGAAAGTATTATCAATGCAAAAATTGATAACATTGAGGAAATTAAATTAGAAGAATTATTAACTCTTATTTCAAACTTGTCATCCTTTTATTCCAGGTTACGAGTTTCTTTAGATGAAATACTGGGTGAAAAAATTCTGAGCAGACTTTTGGAGGAAGCAGATAAAGAAGCAGAAGGTTTTTCAGACATTTCAGACAACAACCCTTTTAAAAGAATTGATAAAAACGATTTACCAGAGACTATAAAAAATATTCTAGAGGAGGAATAATGCTAGGAATACTAATAAGGCTAATTTTATGGAATCTGTCCAATCCCAAAAAAAAGAGGAAAAGATAGGAAGTAAAGATTAAATCTGTTTTCTATTATTAAGAAAGCAGAGAAGAAATTTTCATTTTATAATTATAAAGAGAGCATATGGCATCACCAAAAAAAGATAATGAAACCGAAAAAAAGACAACCGCTATAAGGGTGTTATCTGATCATATAGTCATTGAGAATCTAAAAATTAAAAATTCAGCACTTGCAGAGATTTTAAAGAAAGAAAAAAACACAGAAAAACAAGTTCTATTACTAGAGGAAATAGCAGACTTAGGTGTTAATCTTTACTCTACCTTAAAAGGTAGAGCAGAAACTGATTTTGCAAAAAAGGCATTCGACACAATTAAAGACCAGTTAGGTGAAAAATTAGATGACACTATAAAAAATATTGAAAGAGATTATGACAAATATTTTGATCCTAAAAAAGGAACTTTTGCTAAAACTGTTGAGTCAACAGAGGAAGAATTAGAAAAAACCCAAGAAGACTTAACAAAAAAGTTTACTGAAACAACAGAAGATTTAAGAGAATCTTTAGACGAGGCATTCGAAGAATTTCTTGATGAAAAGAGTAAAGAGAGTGCTATTGGAAAGATATCCTCCTTATTAAACGACTTTGATGACAAGACTTTAGAAATGTTAAAAGATATTAAACAAACTCAAACAGAGGCATTTGAGAAAGCCTTAGACCCCGAAGAAAAAAAATCAAAGATAAATGTTTTGCGAGATCAGCTAAAAGAGCATACTGAAAAGGAATTGGAATCTCTTACAAAAAAATTAGATGATTTAATTTTACATTTAGGACTTGAAAAAACAAAGGAAGAATCTCTTGAAAAATCTACAGGAAAAGGAGTTTTATTCGAAGACGTAGTTCAAGCAGTCTTATCTAAAATATCAGTTTCAGTAAATGATTTTGTGGAGCCTACCTCTAATGTAAGAGGTAAAACTGGAAACAAAGGTGATCATACAGTAACCATTGACAAACAATCAGCTTCACTAAAAACAATCAATATCGTTTTTGAATCAAAAACAAAACAGATGAGTGTAAAAGATATTAATACCGAACTTACAGCCTGTATGGAAAATCGAAGTGCTGAAATTGGAGTAATTATTTTTGACAAACAAGAGAGAGTTCAGAAAATAACAGAACTACCTTTTTATCCAATTGATGACAATAAAGCACTAGTAGTTTTAGACCCTGAAGTAGGCGGGGACCTTCCATTACAAGTTGCATATATGTGGGCAAGATATAAAGCTTTAATGTCTGCCTCAGATAAGGTAGAAGAAGACTTACTAGATTTAGCAGAGCTCATGAATAAGGTTAAAGTAGCACAGGGTTCATTGGGCAATATAAAACAAATCAAAACAGGACACACAAATGCAAAATCAGGAATAGAAAAATCAGAGAAATTCTTAGAAATCTTGGAAAGCGATCTTAAGGAAAACCTTGATCAAATCTCATCTATGTTCAAAGACGCCACTATTGACAGCGATTAAAAAATTAATATAGGGAACTTTTGAACGATAAGAAATACTCAGTGTCCGACTTGTTATTGTTTAATAAATCACCTTTCGCATACTGGTGTAAAAGAGTAAATAATCTTGTAGAAAAGAGAGAAATTGATAAGTCTTTCAAAGTTCCAGTTACTGAAAGAAATCTTTATTCTGAACATTTTTTGCATAAAACAGAAGCACATGAAGTGAGCTTAAAAGACTACTATTTAATTCAACAAGAAAAGAATGTTATAGACTTTTCCTCAAATAGTACATTTAAAAATACTCTAAGGAGTATGAAAAATAAATCTCAGGTGATTTATCAAGGAAGTCTGGAGGGAAAAGAATTTACAGCCAGACCGGATTTTCTTGTATTAAACAAAAATCAAAAATACGATATTGTAGATGCAAAGTTTAGTAAAAATCTAAAAGAAAATTATGAACTCCAGCTCTATTGTTATGGGTACTTAATAAATGAAATTGAGGGTTACTTTCCAGAAAGTAGTTTTATTTATTTATTAGGAAATAAATTTGTAGAAGTTCAAATTCAAGATTATGAAGACATTTTTTCTAAACTAAAACAAAACTTTTTTGACTTTATAAGTGCATTTGATTTGGAAAAACCACCACATCCATTTAAAAACGAATACTCTAATAATGAATTCTCCGATCAAATCATGAAGACCTGGGCAGAAAAAGAAAGTTTGGAACTTATTGGAGGCATAACTTTCAAACAAGTTAAAGAGCTAAATAGTTCTGGTGTTCGCACATTAAAAGAACTGAGTAATTGCGAACATAATCCTACAGGTATTACGAATACTTCTTTTTCTAAACTTTTAAAAAAAGCTAATGCACTAATTCAAAGTAGTGAAGAAATATTTTTTGAAGTAAATCTTGAAAATACAAAAGATTTAATCGAGATTCAAGAGCCAGATAATGGAGATATGTATATTGATTTTGAATGGTATCCCTACAGCGGAGAACTAGAAAATTTCTTTTATTTATTTGGGTATTATCAAATAAATGAAAATGAATCAAGTTTTGATTATCTCTGGTGTGATGCAGAAGATGAAGAAGAAAGTAATTTGAAAAAATTTGTAGACATTTTAATCAGTCAAAAACAACAAAATCCAGACGCCAAAATTTATCACTATAACCATTCTGAAAAAACAGAGTTATTGAAATTGTGTAATAAATATGATTATAAAGAAAATGAAGTAAAAGAGATTATAGATAATTCCTTCGTTGATTTGCTGAAACCAATTCGCAACAGTTTTACAATGGGTTTAACGTCAAATTCTCTTAAAGAGGTAGAAAAGGTATTAAAAATTGACAGACTTGAAGAAGTGCAAAGCGGAGAACAGTCTATGAAATACTTTGAAAGTTTTTATTTTGAAGATAATTGGGATGCAATGAAAGACATTGTTGAGTACAACAAGCAAGATTGTGAAAATTTATATGCTTTACATAAGTGGTTAGTAAACCAAAAATCTCTTCTAAAAAGTTAAGATTTATCCCAGTTAATTATCTTTTTAACCTCTTTACTTCCAATAACATATAAAAGATATTTAGCTCTTGACATACCTACATAAACTAGATTTAAGGGGTTTCTAATATATGTTGCTTCTAAGGATTGATAATTTGGCACTAATAAAATAACAATATCATTTTCCAACCCTTTAAATTGAAAAACTGAAGAAATAGTTACACCAAGGCCTTCAATTGACTTTGTGTTACTGTATTTTGCATTTTTAATTTCTTTAATATTTAAACCATGTGGAGTTAATAAAGTAATTTGAGATGGATGAAATTTTTCATCTTCTACTAATTTTTTTAACAACTTAATTGCTTCTAATGTAGCATTTTCCCAAGAGTTTTCAGATAGTTCCAAAAACTCAGGATTAATACCATTGTTTCTAGCAAGCAACTCAAGCCCCTCAAAGACATTCTGGCTTTTGTTAGAAATTTCTTGGGTGCATCTAAGCACCAGGTTTAAATGACTAGTGCTGCTGTTTTCTGTAAAATGTGGTGCCTCCCAAGAAGAGTGGGTCAAAGCTTGTTGCGTGTCGTAAAATAAAAACCATCTGTTATTTGACTGTTCGTTTACCAAGAGCTTGAAAAAATCCCAATACTTTTCAGAAAAATCTTGACCTTCATCAATTATGAGAGCATTGAAGGTAGTTTTTTCAACAATCCTATCTAAGTTATTTTCAATAAATCTTGCTATATGTTCTGCAGATTTATCTGGAGGCAGCTCCTCTAATTTAATAACTCCAAATTCATCATCCTTAACTTCATCTTTCCATATGATTCCAAAATCGACAAAGAAAGACCACAAAGACTTAACATCTATATTTTCATAATCAGATAGCTCCTTCTTTAACTTTTCAGCAAGCAATCGGTTAAAACACATAAATAGTACCTTCTCACCCTTCTTACTAATTGCTTTAGCTGTAGCAGCTGCAAGTAGTGTTTTTCCACTCCCAGGAGGTCCTACTATTTTGTGTCTCTTTATGTCAAAATCCATGACACTTTGATAAATTTCTAATTGTTCTTCAGTTGCATTATCAAGGGTTAAATTAAATTCATCACTCAATTTTTTAATACTGTCACTAATCTGCATAGGCTTAAAGATTTGTACTGCTGTATTCAAAAAGCTTTCACCGAGAATGTTAGTTAAGTATTCGGTAGTTAAGTTACCTTTAAACCTCTGCTCTATATTCTTTTGAACTTTCTGAATTAGATATTTTTCAAGTGATGCATGATCAGGAAACTCGCCATCGCCAAGAAAGATTGAATTTGCTTCCGATGTTTGAGAATTAATAAAATCTTTTTTTGATTTAGTCGTCCATACAATAAAAGAAACAACAGGTAGAAATTTTATTTCTCCACTCTTTAATTTATTCCCAAATCCTGGCTTTCCTTTTGCAATGCTAGTAAAACATCTTCTTAATACACTTTCTTTAGATTCAAGGCTTTGTATTGGCTCTTTTTGTTTTGGTAATTTTTTTTTGACACCACCCTCGCGTTTATACCACTCACCATTTTCTACTGAATATCCGTGACCTTTTATCTCTAACTGAATAAACCCATATTTTTTACTTAAAAAAATAATATCAATTTCAGTATTTGTTTTCCAGCTCCCAGCGTCTGGGTCGTGGATGTTTGTGGAATGTAGTATTGTCCAATTTTCTATAAAATTTTTGTCTTTTATGTAAGTGTCGACGAAATCTTTCTCACTCGTATTTCCCTTAGGATAACTACCCTCAAAAAAAGTTGCTTTTGGCATACTCTGATTCTATTTTTTAATTATAGATAGGTCAATTATAAATTTAGTTGTTTGACAGATTGCATAGATTTTTTGTTCAGATAATAAGAAATGAAATTATTTAAAGTTTTAAAAACTTATTAACAAATTGTAAAAAGACAAAATAAAAATATGTATTTCTGATATGGGTAGATGACAAAATTCTAGTGATATTAGAGTAAGTATTTATTTCTTATTATTGATAATTGGGATTTCTTCAGTCAAATTATCTAGATTTTTTTGATACTCAGACTCTTTCTCTCGAATAACGCTACCGTTTGGATTTGTAATCATTCTATCAAACTGAGGAATATCATGTTCTTTATACCATGTAGGAGGTTTGCCCCGTCTAGGTTCAGCCTGTTTAGGAATAACTTTAGACTCTTTAATCCATCCTTCAACATTTGTTAATTTATCTCTAAAGTTTGCAGGATCAAGTTCTACTTCCCAAATTATTTCATAAACATCTTGAATCTGGCCTAAAGTGAAGTGATCAGTTAAAAAACGAGTAGCTAAACCACTAAATTCTAGATTTCTTCTTAAGCGATTAGAGGCATCGGTCAAGATTTGATAGTGGTCAAAAGCAAGTACAGGAATAGAATGTTGAATATATTTTCTTGGTATCTTGAACCACGCATAATCAGAACTTTCTTCGGTTAAAACAGGCTCCTTGTCAGACGTATAGACTCCAATGAACGAAGTAGTAATAACTCTAATTTTATCTAAACCAATATCTCTTCTATCTCGTTTAGTATCACTATAAGTCCTAACCTGTGAGAGGTACGTAGGCGCAATACCTGTTTCATCAACAAATTTACGTAATGCTGCTTCTTCGATAGTCTCATCGATTTTGACAAAACCCCCAGGTAGGGACCACTTATTTTTCTGTGGAGTAATATTTCGCTTTATGAGTAAAACTTTAAGGGCACCCTCATCCCGATCTATTTTAAAACAAACTACGTTCACAGCGTTTAGCGATAGAGGGTATCTTTCATTCATGAAGATAAGTATACAAAGAATGTCTTTATAGTGCTATGTAC
>CERI01058456.1_pt1 | contig 10203 bp, 5 predicted proteins | sample 350261 | NCBI WGS metagenome assembly CERI01 (sample SAMEA2620979, study PRJEB7988) | marine metagenome | isolation source: saline water (ENVO:00002010), including
CAAATCTGTCGACTTTGTGTAAAACTGTTTTAAATCATTGACTAAATTTATCTAAAATAAAATTTGATTTAAAGAATAATTTGTATAAATATTTAGTAATATTACTAACAAGCTGATTATGCCAGTGCATTTACAGCTAGGTGTATTTGAAACAAAAGACGATTTATATCATTATTCAAAGACAAAAAAAACAATTATTAAAGGAAAAACAAAGAAAATATGGATACAGTTACCAGATGAAATGGGTGGAAATAAACTAAATGTGATTCGCGAAGATATAAAAGAATGTGAATTTTGTAATAGACAACATACAACTAAATGTTATGTATTGCAAAATAACTACAGTGTTTATAAATGTATAGGTGGCTGGGGATGGCTTCAAAATTAATATTTAAAGGTTTATATAACTAATATAAAACAATATGACGAGAGATGAAAATAATAAAAGGAAAACAAAGAAGAACAATAAAACAAAAACTTTTCATAAATACGGAAAACATACTACTAGGGGTCTTAGAATAAAGACTAAAATCCAGACAAATAAACAACATTGTCCAATGCAAGATGAGTTACCTGATTATATTCAGAAACACTAACTGATCTATTAGCAGTAGTTCCACCATGAGTAAAACGTCTAAATTCAGAAATAACAAATTGTTTATTTACTGTTACTGGATATAATACAGCCATATAATCTGAAGTAATAATGTAAATAAACTCAGAATGTAAACTAAGATACATATCTAATATAGTTACACCATCTGGTATCTTATATGTAGCGTATTTTTCCCAGACTCTATTTTTTTTGTACATATGAATAAAATTATTAGTAGAGCAAATAAATCCATCCGTTTTCATAATTATTTTGTCTATTGAGGCACCTATTTTAATTTTCTGAATCTTTTCATAATCAAAATATATATCTATTTCACCAGTTGGACTAGTTTTATTTGATACTGCTAAATATCTATTGTGTGTACTAAATGTATGGGCTACACCAGATACCAAAGATATTGTTTTATGAGGTCCTGAAAAGAAATCTCCATTTCTGTAATATTCAGTAATACTCCCGTTTTCCATGACATGTAATGAATTTGTATCAATTATTGTCTCCTCTATGTGCTGTATTGATAAATTAACACTGGTTGTTTTCTTCCAATTTAAAACTGAACCACTACTACTTCTTTTAAATATGTCTAGTTTAGATGAAGTAATGGCAATTAAAAATGTTGTGTCTTTGCATAAAAGTATATCTGTGTAATTTTGACCTTCTAATTTTCTAACCATAGACCATGTATTATCAAATAAATAAGTCTCTATGTCACCGGATGTATTTAAAATAACAGACATAGTGCCTCTTGCATCTGCTTGGATTTTAGAAACATTAGTAGTTACTGATATTTTTTTAGTATTATCAAAAATAGTATTAGTAACTGTTGTATCTGCAGCTGGGAAGTAATATGCACTAAATATCTTTTTATCTGAATACCACGCTCCTTTTATAATACTAGAATTTACATAAAAAAAGTTTTCGTAACCATTATTAATATATGGTTCTATTAATGTAAATCCTGTGCCACCAACTACTATAAAAGGATATACAGAACTATTTGTTTTTATATTCAAAGATGTACCATTTGTTGGTTTAACTGAAGGATATAACTGTTTGTTTTGTAAATAATTATTAAGATGAACTTCACGGGGGGCTGAATTCAATATATATTTATTATTATTGAAAACATTTACATATTTAGTTGTAATTGGAATTAATTTTGTGGTATCTAATTCATTAAATATAACATCGTTTGTTTCTATTGTTGTTAAATTTATTTTACTATCATTGTATTTGAAAAATAAATCATTATTCTTTTTATAAAATACTGATGTTATTTCAGTTGATGGGTCATTGGATAAACTTTTTTGTATAAGAGTACTGTTTAAGAATGTATTTTTTGTAATATTTAAATTACCAGAAACATTTACTGTATTATTTACATATATATTTGACGATTCTACTATGTTTGAAAAGGTAGAAGTGTTCTTTATAACAATTGAACCTGTATTTATTAATGTTGATTCTAAGTTACTAGTACATACAATTGAATCACATTCAATATTAGTAAAAGACATACCGTGTTAATCTAAATAAAGTAAACATTTAAAATAAAGATAATATACTAACCATACCTATTAAAACCTGAAATATTAGTTACGTTATTGTATAACATATTTGTTTTTTCATTTAATACAATTTCATTTGTTTTTGTGTCCAGTAAATTAGAATATAACCATTTCTTTTTATTATATGAATAATAAAATGCGTGCACATAATTTTCAGAAGAAACATACATTACATTGTCATTGTTATTCATAATTGCCTTTTTACCAAAAGAAGTTGTGTTGTATGTATCTTTTATATTAGCTGTTCCAAATACATATTCATTGGATGGATAAACAGATACTGCATCTCCCGTTATATAAGTATTGTAACTTGGTAATACACCTGTTTTTTTACCAATATATTCATTATCTACATAAAAATTAACATAACCATCTACATACCAAGCTTCAATATTATGGAATTCGTAATTAGATAAACACACATTTGAAGTGTATTCTATATGTGTATTTGATGACACATTAGCTAAATCAAATGATATGGAAAATGAATCAGCAGTTATAGATTTCAAAGACAATTTGTAAGCCGAATCGTTTATTCCAGCTACATTAGGTGAATTATATACTTCATATTTAGTTCCAGGTGTACCTATATTAGGTGTTCTTGTATTTATTGAAACTCGTGGATTTGAACTTACATGAGTTGTACTAGTAAAAGGTACATTAATTATTTGTTCTGTTAGAGTGTGTTCTAATTTATTTTCTCCCATAAACAGATTATAAATATAAACATTTTGTGTTGTACTATTTGATATTATTAGTTTATTGTTATTCAAAAATGTAGTAATATTATTAGTATTTCCAGATACAGGTGTAATAGATGATACAAAAACAAAATCATAAAAAATATGTATTTTTACAGAATCTTGTATAATAATTGTTTTGCCATCTGGTGATATTTTTGTATCCATTCCAAAATTTGATACCCCTCCGTATTCCGATGATTTGTATTTTTTATAGAGTTTAATAAAGTTTTCGTTTTTATATACATAAACTCTACCGTTATCATATGATGGTGCACCAATGGATATAATATCACCGTCGCCAGATATAGCTACACTTTTACCAAATTCAGCATTAATTGTATTTTGAATTTTCGAATACTTTGAAGTTGTATTGCTATTTGTAGTATATTTCCCAGCTGGTGGTACTTCTCCGTAATATTCGGCATTTGTCTGATACGTATATTCACCATTTATGGTCCAGGCTTTGTTTGTGTCTCTTTTTAATATATACCCTAATTCTATGTTACCCCATGAAAAATAAGAATTAAATGGTTCTGCACTCAAGTTAATATAATTTATGTTACTAGATAATAGGGATGAATTATAATCAATATTCAAAGAAAATTGTTTATTATTTTCAAATGTAGTTTTTGATACATCATAAACATGTTCTGATACAATATCTGACATATTAAACACGTAAATGCGATCATTTTCAGAGAAATTGTGGACCACTCCATTATTAAATGTTGTTAATGTATGGTCTATTGTATTATAATAGACATCACTTGTTATATTGCTATTAGTTGTAGAAGATACATAAGTGATATTACCTCTAGATAAACTATCATATTGTGAAATATTATGTATATTACCGTTAGTTTCTGTAAATGGTATATGTAAATTAGACACTGTAAATGAATTATTCAATATGTTATTTATTCTAAGAGTTGAATTTTGCACAAAAGTATTATAATTTGAATCACCTATTGTATTATTGAAAGTTATTATAGAATTATCTACTGGTTGTTCTAGTAATACATTGGATGTAAGCGAAGTTGAATTATCACACAATATAATTTCAAGTTCTTTTATATTTTCTGAAATTATGTTTGCGGTTCTTGTTAGTTCTGAAGCTAAGGGTAGATTTAAAATGTTATTCATAACTACATCCGTCCCATTTATGTTCGCTGACATTACTGAATCTTTTAGAATTTCATATCTATCTGGATTGTATATTTGTTCTTGTATGGTCCATACCGTTTCATATTTGTATAGATTAACTGTTCCTAATTTTTCATCATATGACGGTAAACCACTACATACTATGTTACCTGTTATGTTTATATCTACACTAGAACCATTTAGAGTGTCCGTATATAATACATTTTTTAGAGTGACAAAAGGACCCGAATTTATGAAATTTGTATCCCATATATTTACAGATCCAGAAGTTGTATTATTTATTGAAGACACATTCGGTAAGGTATACATTGAATTTGTGAAATTTATATATTGAACATCTGTATTTATAACACCATTTGTATAGGAAGATAAAATATAATCGTGCCCATCGGATGTTTTTGTACCAGTTATATTTGTAATATATTGAATATAAGTATTTGAATATTTGTCACCATTTACTGTATTATCTATTATTTTATAAGTGTATATATCATCACCGTTTATTTCTATCATGTCACCATAGAAATAAGTATATTCCGTTTCATCCTTTATTTCATCCGCATACATATTAGTTACAATGGGTGTATTAAAAGTACCATCTGTTGTTGATTCTTTGTATAGTTGAATATATATAGAACCACGAGTTAATGATGTTTTATTCTGTATTTTAAGTCCGATACTATAAAAAGTTTTATTTCTATTTGAAAATTGTATCGTTTGCCATGTATTATTAGCTAATGTATATGAATTACTATTAATACCTAAGTTTGATGAAATATAATTATTGGTACTAGTTTCAATTGAATAAACTAATTGTCTGTTTATATTCCCATTAAAACTAAATTCATTTCTATTTACATATATATTTTCTGTATCTGTAGTTGGTGATAATTCTAGTAAAAATGTATCGTCTTTAATTTTTTTATCAATATAAGTATTAGCTGAGCCAGTCATATTTTTTACAGATGGATCTATTGAATCTAGATTAGGGTGCTGAAAATAACATTGAGCTACTGTATTTGTTTTTGTATAAACATTCATAAACGTTGAAATATTAGAAGTAGTTGAATCTTTTACTACTCTGGTTATATTTTGATATTTTAGAGTGCCTCCGTTCCTAGGATAATAAGAAGTTACTGTATTCATATTAGTTCCTGATGGAAAACTAGTAATTACTGTATTCTCGACCCATGATGTTATAGTACCTCTTGAAGCCTCGTTACCAGATGAACCATATATATTCGAAGACGAATTTACAGATACTGATGACGTTTCGTTATTAAAAGTAGAATCATTAATATAAAATGAAATTATATTTCCTGTTACTACTAACGATTGATATGATACTGAAATCAGAGAATCACCGGAATTTATAGATCTATATAAGAATACATTATTCAATAGGATATCATCTCTAGTTGTCAAACTATCTATACCGCCATTTAAGTTTGGTAGAGAAAGTGTAATCAAGTTTGTTGAATCAATAACTAAGTTGTCGATTTTACATACATGTTCGGTTGTATCTGTACTTAGTATATCTTGAATACCTGATGGTCCTTGATTCTCTAAACTTCTTGTATTTTTCACACGTATTTTTTCATTACCTGCATAAATATTGTATCTATTTTCTAATTCAACATATGGATTTAATTGTTCTAAAAGTGAATTGATGTTTATTGTTGTTGGTAAATTTATTCTAAACTCGTTGTCATCTAGTATAATAGCACTCACAGTTGAATCACCAGTGATTGTTTGATTTGTAAAATCATATGTTGTGCCATCACTGTAACTTAAGAATATTTCATATACCGAAACTTTATCGTTCATAAATAATCCATGATTATCTGAAGTAAATACTATCTGATTTGTTAATACATCGCCTACTAAAGTTGAAGTAATATATACTGATTGAATGTTTATTTTCTTTTTTACTATACTAATAGTAGAATGTGTAAAACTATTAGAGTTCTCTTGTTCCAAAGTAATGTATTTATTACTTACATTTTCACGGAAAGTATTTCCTGATGAATCAAATAAAATTAAATCTGCTTGACTGGAAGTAGATATACTAGTTTCATGTAAGTATAAATCTTCGTTATCAATGACACTTGATAATATTACATTTCCATTGTTTTTTATTATATTTGACGTGTTCATTGTTTTTATATTTGAAGTAGTAAACGCAGACAGATTTAACTTTAGTACTTGTGAATCAGATGTATATGGGTAATTTTCTAAATACTCGTATTTTGTACCAGTTATATTATGTTTTAATGTTTCATATCTAACTACTAATTCATTATCTGTATCAAGAGTTGATAAATTTCTATCTTTCTGATATATACTTATATTACTCGAACTGGAAACTGGCTTTATAGTAAATCTATCATTCTTATTTACAAATAGTGTATCATTTAATGTAAAACTTATATTAGCACTAGAAGAACCAGTATATTCAATATATCTTTTATCTGTAGTGTAAGTTTTATTATTATATTCTATTTCTATTTTCATAAATTCAGGTATTTTATTTACGAGAGTATTTTTTATAGGTAAATTTATGGTATTTATAAAACAAGATTCATTTAATTTTGTAGTTTGCGGGCCCATTGTAATATCACGAATCAAAGTGTCATATTGTCTAGATGAAATGTCATATAATTGTTTAGATGAAATATTGCTTTCTTTATTAAATAATTCTGTAGACGAATCATAATTATAAGGTATATTAAACTGTGTTTGTATTGTTTGTATATTAGATGAATTTGTTATATATGCATTATCTTTGTTTGTATAAATATATTCACCATTCTGTTTGTAATAATATATAGAACTAGAATTTATGTTTTGATTCCCTATATAAATTGTGATATTAGTGCTATCAGATATGTTTGATGAAACATTTCCTGTACCTAAAAGTACATTATTTATGTCATACAATGATATTACATCAGTTGTATTTATATAATTCTTAGAACCGGTTATTAAATTCAATTTTAAATTCGATGTATATTCTGTTACACTTGTAATAAGAGATGATATTTCAAAATAATTATTTAATGTATAATAGTTATTCCCTCTTGAAGTTATATGGTTGTATTTATAAAAATTACTATATGGGTTTGATAATACTATAGTATCACCACCAGATGAGATATTAAATTTATTATATACATTTTCATCTTTGGATATATCTTTATTTATATTATATGTAACTGTATAATTTGTTTTATCTGTTTGATTTAATACTATTGGTGAATTTGTATTATTAAATACTTTGTTATTTTGAAAATATAATGTTTCGCCATATGAGCTATCACAATAATATACTAAATTTTTTACATTACCTGAATTCGTATGAAATTTTATTTCTTTTGAAAACGGAAGTTTATTAAAATTAATGAGTCTTTCGTTACTTATGTTACAACTGAATTCATGTTCAAGGGTATTTATAACATATACGTGATTTGTTGATTCATCCAATATAGATGTTTTATTTTCTGTTTGTATATAACCTTTATCGTTACTAATTGTTGTTATTCTAGAACTACTTATAATATCTACTGTTGTATCTGTTACGTTATTTGCCAACCACAAATTACTATCCAATATATTTTGTGTGCTATTTATACCAGACAATCTAATATAATCATTATTTTTTATAAAATGAGTTTCGTATGTAGTTAATTTTACATTTCCCAACAATATTTCATAATTTATAGGTACAGACAAAACAGTTTCATTTGCATTTACATTACCTGGTAAATAATTAGTAAAGTCTATTAAAAAATAATCACGCTGTAGGGAGTTAATTGTTGAAGTAATTGTATCGTAATTAAGATATCTTCCAGCTGTAACAGTTGAAGATACTATTTTATACTGTAATCCACCGGAAGTTGTAATATAAAAGTAATCTATTGTAAGCACTACAACTCTAAATAAAGTTGAATTATTTAATGTTTCTGATGGAAATTGTATTTCTGTGTACGTTTCTGGTTCAGTACCTTGTGGTATACCTAATAACATTTGAATTGTATTTGGTTTTATTTGTATAAAATCACCAGTCGTTAAGCCATGAGCAGTAGATTTAATTTTTCCTAGATTATTACTATATATTTCACTAGACGAATCATCAGTATCTAATCTGAAAGATATAACATTTTGGATATCCAAAGAGAATGAAGCTTTTGTATTAAAGAAATTCAAGAAAGAATTAAATGTCATATCTATTTCATATGGATCTATTGATTGAAAAATACTTACATTTAATCCATGTAAAGTTGTATCACTAGCTTGTATTTGTGATGAACTTATTTTTACCAATGCCTTATCTAACAAACCATGTGATACTTTATTAACAGCTATTACTTTATTTCCTAGCTCAGTTTGAAATGTTGCTGTTATATTCTCTCCAAATTGCTCTATATTTTTTACATATTCAATTTTGTTACCTTTGATTTCATATTTCTTTTTGTCATTTGATAAATTATATTCGTATGTTTCATTATCGTTTTGAAAAGATAAACTACCAAAATTATTATTTATAAATAAATGAGCATATTCTGTATAGCGGATAGTGCCACCTATTCCACCTGTATACGTTGAATTTACTAGCAATGACAGTGTTTTAGCAGTAATAGTCTGTATAACATATGGTATCCCGTTTATTTCTGAATTTGAATGATTGTTTAGTGTTATTGTGTCGCCTTGTTTATATGGATGGTCTGAAGTTGTCGTTATTGTACATAAAGATGTTAATGTAGATGGATTACAAGTACCGTTTTTTCCTATTAATATACTAGGTGTCTCTACTTCTACATAAAAACTAGTTGGAGTTAATGGACCCAAAACAGTATGTATCTTATTAAAACTAGTTATCTCATGGTCCTGTATTACAATAGTATCTCCTATATTAAACGAATGTTCATTAAATAATATAATTTGACTTGCTGTAATACCAGAAATAAATGTAATACTTTTTTCTGATGTTTTTATTGAAGACCTTATTGATGATGTTTTTTCTACATTATAATCTATTATAGTATTTTTCTTGATATCAGCTATATTTGCACCAGAATTAAATGTTATATATCCTCCTACGCTTAATTCATTTTCTGAACTTAAACCACCATGGACATTACATTCTTTTATGTTTGCATTATTTGAATATAATGTTTTATCTATAGTTGCCGATGCGTTTATTGAAATTGAGTTATCCGTTATAAGCCGCAATGTTTCTATATTTGTAGCTTTTAGATCTTCACTCATTATATCCTACTTTAAACAATACATAAAATAAATAAAAAAAACACTTATAGGAATTGTTCTATATATATATAATTATGTATAGAACCACATCTAGAGCATTTAAAAAGTACGCCGAAGACACAAATGAAGATGAAATTATTAAAGAAGAAGAAGAAGTTTTCATGGAAGGTAACAATATTTTCTATTACGGTGAAGTATCTAGAACAAATGTTTCTAAACTAAATAAATTTCTTAAGGTACTTGAAACTGAATTACTAAAAAACAGCATCGGATTTAATCAGAAACCAAACATCAATCTATTCATTCACAGTGAAGGTGGATGTGTGTTTTCTGGATTAAGTGCTATGAATCACATTTCTACATGCAAAGTTGATGTTTATACTATAGTAGATGGATTTGTAGCTAGTGCTGCTACATTTCTAGCTCTTGCTGGAAAAAAGAGGTTAATTATGCCTTATTCTACTGTTCTTATTCATCAAATGCGAACAGAATTTTACGGTAAACATGATGAATTAAAGGACGAAGTTGAAAATTGTGATAATATTATGTCTAATTTCAAAACTATTTATAAATCAAAAACAAATCTCCCTGAAAAAACACTTAATCAACTTCTGAAGAGAGAATTGTATTTGACTTCTGATAAATGTATCAAATATGGAGTAGTTGATGATGTATATAAGTGAATTACATACCACAACTATATATTGGCTTAGCAGAAGATTTATTTACTACCTTAACAGGGGACTTTTTAGCGGGGGACTTTTTAGCAGGGGACTTTTTAACAGGGGACTTTTTAGCGGGGGACTTTTTAGCGGGGGACTTTTTAGCAGGGGACTTCTTAGTGGGG
>CERI01115273.1_pt1 | contig 10202 bp, 6 predicted proteins | sample 350261 | NCBI WGS metagenome assembly CERI01 (sample SAMEA2620979, study PRJEB7988) | marine metagenome | isolation source: saline water (ENVO:00002010), including
AATATGTGTGCGATTTGTTTGGAAAAACCTGTTGATCATTATTCAAATCCGTGTGGACATACTGCTTGTAAGACATGTTTTGATAAAAATAAACAAGAATTAATTACAAATGATAATATGATGCAAAGTCATATGAATTATAAATGTCCGTTTTGTAGAATACATATTCAATCGATTAAACCTTTATTTTTTCTATAATTGTTCTAATAATTTTTGTAGAAAGTCCCTTTGTTGAGATGCATTTTTGGAGTATTTCACAAATATATAATATTTGGAACTATCTATATATAATGTACATGTTGATGTTTTTTTGATACCTAATATATTACCATCAATTGTAATAATTCTTCCAACAACATCTAATTCTAAATTATTTTTTTTGATACAAAAAATACGATCATTAATATAAAAATCATCTTCCTCCAATTCAAGATCTATAACTTTTTCGCGGATATCTTTTTTTAAAAAATGTAATAATGTATCTTGTTTATCATTGGTAATTGATAATATAGTTTTTAACGGTTCTATATCCATACTATTAGTTAGTATTATTTTATTTCATATTCTTACCTAAATTATCCTTAACTAAGTCAATTGTTTTCGTTTTATATACTGTCCACCATTTAATATAGGTATACACTCTGTCTATTTTATGGTTTCTCATTAATGCTTCTACTGTATCTATAATTTCAGTCATATCATAATTATGAAATGAATTTACGATGTCCCTTTTTATTAAGACTTCTGACATAATATGGTCAATCTTACAAGCAAGCATACTATATATTAGGCTTATAAAAGATATTTTATAAGGTATTATTAAATATTATTAAATCATTATTTATAATATCAAATTTAATAATATTTAATAATAAATTTATATTTATAAATAAATATGATAAAAACAAAGAAAATACAACAGCAAATTCCTCAAGAACAATTTGAACGCATTATCACCTTACTTATTACTTACAAACAACAAAATCCAACCAAAGATGTATTTTTGAGTGAAAAGAGTATTCATGAAGCTGTTCAATGGTACACTTCCACATTTAAAAATATGATGGAACATGTAGATAGTAGTTCTCTATCTGAAATAGTTTAAAAAGATTATAAATAATATATTATATGAGTCAAGATATTGCTTTTATAAAAAAAACATTACAAAATCATGAAGAAGTTGAATCTCCTTATGATTTAACAATTGGAGATCATGTTAAATATATAACTTTAAAAGGAGTAGATGAATATTTTTACATGGGTGGCGAATATAAAGGTATGGGTGATAATATTATTTTTTTAAAAGAAAAAGGAAAAAATTTTAAAGTTCCCTTAGTACATGTTGATAAAGAAGGTAATATTCTTTACAAAACACGATTATATGCAAAAACAGACTGTCAATTTACATCAAAAGAAAAGGAAGAATATGAATCTATTATTCAAACGCAACAACGGATTATAGAAACAATGACTGAAAAAATAACAAAACATAGTCAAATTATTATGGATTTACAAGAAGAAAACTTAAAATACAAACAGTATATTATGAACTTATAGTATATTGTGAACTTATAGTATATTGTGAACTTATAGTATATGTCTAAATATGTCATTTTTTAGTATTAACTCATCAAGAGTTAAATAATATTGTTTATCAACAAGGATATTTGCAAATATGTAATTATCTTTCTGTTTTATATGATATAATATTATAAAGTTGGTTAAGATATCTATATTACTTGTTTTAAAATACGATTCATTAAATTCTTTATCTGGATTCCATGATTCTGATATAACAATAATTCCCAATTGTTTCCCTTCTTTTTCAAATAATTGTAAGAGGATTTGTATATCTTGTTTTTCTAGAGAATACTTCTGTAAAATAAGGCTTTCTTTTTCAGGATAGATACTTATTAATTGTTTCTTAAGACTTTTTTCATCGGTTGAATTAGGAAATACTTTGTTAATTACATTTGATAAACATATAAAATCGTCTTTTATATCTGAATAAATAACCTTTGTATTTTTCCCAAATAATTGTGTTATGTTATAGGAAGAAGATTTATCTTCTCTTATAAATTGTATATCTTTTTCTTGAAAGGAAACTGTATTAATATATTCATTTTGTTTTATAAATAAGAAATCTAATATATTATTCTTGAAATCTTTATAATTGTATAAGTGAACATTCTTTTGAGTAAATTTTTCTATATCTTTTTTATTAATTCTTTCTTGAACAATATCCATAATATTTGCAACACCATGGATACATAATAAATCAATAAATTTATATTTTATTTTTTGTGAAAGATTTTTTTGTTTATTATCATAATACTTTACCGATAATTTACACATTGTTTGTATATCTCGGCATGGATAGTTACATTCATCTGTCTTACTACATAGATAATAAGATTGTATATGTTTATATTTTTCATATTCATCATCCTTAATTGGTGTTATAATTTCATCAAAAAAACTATCGATAATCGAGACAAGTTTATTTTTTTTATCATTTACAGTTATTATATCATCCTTTAATAAATTATGTATATATTGTAACATAGGAACATCAATCGCTAGTTTATTAAATGTATCATCAAATGTTTGTATATTAACAATTAATCCATCAATTGTATCATACTTTTGTCTTGGCTTTAGCATGTTATAATAATTTTCACCTAGTTTATGTAATGTATATGTAAAGGAGAGTGTTTCATTTTTTTTATATTTATTATTTTTTTGTAATAGACCTTCCATATTGTATGTATTATGTTTAAGGTGATAGATAATGTGATAATATGCTAATTTTGTAATATATTTTTCATATTTATGATATTCAATATATTTATCACAATCATTAAAACCATCATCCATAATACAAAGCGTTTTTTCTATCATTAATAGATTTTGACTACCTATAACAGGATATTTTACTTTGTCTTTTTCATATAAAGAATTTCTTATTCCAATATAATTCCCATTGGATAAAATTATATTTAGTATATAATTTTCATTTGATACATTTATTCCTTTTATCTTTCCACATATAGAAGAATATATTGTAAGATATTTTTCTGCTTGTGTAAATGTAGGTAGTATTAAACAATTTTCTGTGAAACATATTTTATGAAATGGAAGGTTATATTTTTTCTTTTCCGAGTCAATTACACTAACATACTTTGATTCAATATCTGGTTTTTCTAGGACTTTTCCTTGAACATTTACTTTGCCTTTTTCCCAAGAAACTACCATGTTTTCTTCTATATCTGTATTTTGAAATAAGCTAAATACTTGCATATATCGTTCCTTGGGTATTTCACAAGGGGTAATGGGTATTATTTCTTTCTTTTTTGTAATTATGTGTGATACATTCGAATAATTATCAATATATATTCCAAGAATAGTCGTCCCTTTACTCGTTATATCTTTTTTATATGTTTCAAATGAGGATATATTCTGTTTATATTCTTGATTTACAGTTTTTATTAGGGGACCCATAATAAGTCCATAATGGTTACTTTTAATAAGTGGGGGTCCAAATAAGAAGCTTTCTATTTGATCGTCCCTATATAAGATTGGTTCATAATAAATATCTCTTTTATACATCATACAATATTTATTGGAACCCGTATACTCAACTGTTTTAAGTTTTATTGAACCATTCACACTATGGAATATGATAATATTTACATCTTTATCTGTTCCTTCATATATTTTATTTAACACAGGTATTATATAAGTATCATCTCGTAAATTATCTGAATGAAGAAAATCAATATAATTTTTTAAAGATATTAATAAATTAAATATATAATTTTCCTCCTGAGTATAGATGGGAAAATATTGTTTAGAAATATCTATTTCATAGACAGATGATTTTAATTTATCCACGATATTTTCACTAAATAATGAGACAGTTGTTGTTTTTTCTAATAATTCAATCACATAATCAATATCTTCTATTGATATTTTATCAACGGATTTACGAAATACTTTAATGATTGTAGGACATCTTTGATATATAAATAAATCATTTTCTAGAGATGATTGTATTTCATTATTGATAAATGTAGAAACATCCATATTGTTCCCTTGAATTAAATTATAAGCTTCTAAGAATGGACATATAGGGAATATAAATTTATTTACATTTTGAGGGACACCTTTCTTTAAAAATCCTTTTGATGTTTTCTTTTGCAGATTTCCATTTGTTTGTTGAAAATAACTTTCTAATACTTCCGGTAAATGGGCGTATTTACCTTCTGTCACAGGGTCATCTCTTGATATATAATCACCTTTAATTTTTTCCTTGATTTTTCCTGTTTCCGCGTCAATTTTTTTATTAAAACAGCAAGGTAATGCATATCCTTGAGGATGTAATAATTTACTTTTTTCTTCCCAGTTAGGTTGAAAAGATTCAACTCTTTCTTCCGCTGAAATCCAATAATTACCTGATCTTTCTAATATATATTGATCTGTCTCAAATACACCGGTTTTAAATTTTTGAGGAACAATTAATTGTTCGCGTTCTGTATCTGACATCTTCTGAATTATCTCAGGGCGTATACTAAGATTTCTTGAAATATCCCAATAAACTGGACATATATAATGTATATCTTTACTCCTTCCATTAATTGTAATTGCCCTTGAATAAGATTCTCTACCTGAATCCCCACTTTTATTTTCATTTATTTTTTTTAATTCTTCAGTAGTAATTGCAATAGGTATTCTTTTTTTTTCTTCTGTACAATAACGAGAATAACCGGTTGCAACTTTTTGTCCTGGTTTTTTTTTAGGCGTAAATTTAAATAATTGCGGATCATATTTTTTTAAACGATTTAGATAATAACTTTTTGTTTTATATTTTGCTCCTCCAAGCTGATCAAAGTCCGGTTCTTCTTCATCGGAATCAAATAAACTAGATACATCTGAAAAATCTAGTGAAGATCCAGCATCTTCATCATCCTCAACAATATCATCTTGTGTAACCTCTGCTTCGCCAGCTATAACAAGTTGTTCTCCAACATCTGTAATGGGTGGTTCAGGAACACTTATTTCTTCTTCTTCTTGTATTTCTTGAACAGGTACATCATCTATGTCTTCCTCAAATAAAGTAACAATTTTTTGATTAATATTCTCAAAATATGTATTTTGTTTTTCTGTTATATGTAAAATATAAGAATGTAACATAGATTTTATAAAGTGAATAATACGTCTATATTCAACAAATGATTTAATTTCTTTCATTTCAATAACTAAATCTGTATCATAGGAAAATATAACTTCAGGACCTGCCTCTTTTAAAGATTTAATATTAAATCTATATGTATTATCAGCTGTTTGTTTCATACGTAAATCTTCTCTCCATGATTCATATTCAGCACGAGCTTCTTCTACTTCAATTGAGAATATTTTACTTACTTCTTCGATAACAACTTCTGGCTCTCTGGTTGGATCAATTGTATATAATAAAGAAAAACGAGAATGTATTTTATCCATGTCTGAGTAATTACTAACCCTTTTAAATCGGGTAATTATTTTTTGTGACCCATCTTCTGTTTCCTCTTGATCTTTAATTCTAAAATACATGGGAAAATTTTGCATATAATTTTGAAATCCTTCAAACCAGTTGGGTAATATATTTTGTTGAGCATCTTCAAACTTGGATCTATCAAAACCTATCTTACAATTCATGAGATCAATAAATGTGTCTGAATATGGATTTGTAAAGACATCTTTATCAAATAATTGTATTGGTTCAAAAGCATACATTGTTTGTTTATTTACAAATATCAATAAGCTATTTGCTAATTTTAATAGACGTAATATTTGTAATTCATTTTCAATAACAGCTTCATCTATGATTAATTCTATATTTCCATCCATGTGTAATACTAAGGAACAATATTTATCATATTGTTTATCATAGATTTTGATAATAATAATATTACCATCGGAATGTAAATATTCATATCCATAGGATGTTTGTAAAATATAATCATCCGACCATCTATGACATATATCTTTTGTAACATGCTTCATTTTACCTCGTTGAAATCCTTCATAAACCACAGAATCTTTATATAATTTATAGAATGTATCTTGATGAGTTTCTAATACAAGCTTTATAAATGGATATTCGTTGCTCAAAGGAAATTCTGTGAATAATTTTGATAAATGTATTATATTATTTTGTGAACAGGGTTTATTTATTTTTAATAGATGAATTTTAAAAGTATCACATTTAATAGATTGTTTGTTGAATATATTCTCAATATGTCTTATTCCATCTGCATAGGTTGTAATATATGATTTCACTTTATCATATGTCACAGATTCTTTTTCAAATATTTGTAATGGATTTAATTTTAAGAGAGGCCAATATTTGAATAATAATCCATTATATAATTTGGATAATGAAATATCTTGTTTAATCGTTTGTAATGTAACATCCTTATTTAAATTAATATTTGTAATATATTCATTTATTGTTAAGAAATAAATAGTATCATTTTGAATATCTCTATATCTTTCAAATAGTTGTAATAAATGTGAAATACTATCAATATTTATTGCTGTACCTCTTAAATCTACAAATTTGGAATCAATCATGTCTTCATAATCTTCTGAAAATTCATCATCCATACGTATATTTTCATTATAACTGAAACCAATCGGACAATTATTACTATTTATATCTTCATACCAGGCATATATATGTGGATGTTTAATTTTTTCATTAGTACAATAAACACATAGTTTTGTAAGTATTGTTTTTACAGTATCATCACCATTTAAATTTGTTGCATGGATAAATTTTAATTGTTTTTGTTTTGTTTTATATTCATCTAATAATAGTTCTTTACTTAATAATTTTTCCATATCCTCACGATTTAATTCATCATCTGTTATTATAGAGGTTGCTTCTTGTAATTGTTCAAAAGATATATTTTCAAAATAAGGTCGTCCTCTTTTATAATTTTTATCTATTTTTTGAAAAAGTAAACTACCGGTGAAGATATAGCATATATCTTGGTATATAGGTTTACATTTCATAAACCTTTTTTTTAAAGAAATCTTACAAAAGTCATTATCCATTATTATATATATTATCTTGACATATTATTTTTAAAATTTTTTATATGGTGTTGTATTTATTTCCATACCACAGTAATCAACTGGATGTTCTTTATAATTTTTTGGATTATAAATACCTAACTCTTCACCTCTTTCCAATAAATAAGCCATATTATCCCAAAATTCGGTTGTATGGCCAACCGATTTTGTCATAACATGTGCTAATTCATGTATAACAACAAACATAACTGTATTATCATCTATAAATGTATTGTTGGGTTGTCTAACACATATTGCAATTTCTTCCCCTTTGTTAACAGAATAAGATGTATATTTAGCCCCTAATCCAGTTTCACTAAGTTTATCAGGATTAAATCTTTTTTTAAGTGTTGCAATCCCATCACGATCTTTTTCATTTAATGAGTCTAATAATGTAATTATATTTTTATTTATCTTTGCTAAACGGTCAGCGGCTTCTTTTCCATCAGGTAATTTTCTTACAATATATATACGGTTATCAATTTCAGATGTAATTTCTAAGATATCTTTATCTTTATCTATTTTTTGAATAATCATAAAAATAATGATAACACTTATAAAGAAAAATGCAAACTCTTTCATATATATATATATATCATATCAATATTTAAAATTTGAAATTATATATAGTATATAATGGTAAATACAAATATGGATCCCATCCAATTCCAAATCATAGATATATCATCAGATGATATACCTATTGATGATAATTTTTACGATAAAGAATTTATAATTACCTTTTATGGTAAAACAACAGATCGTAAAAATATTGTCTGTAATATCAAAGGATATAAACCTTACTTTTATATGCGTGTTCCAGATAGTTGGAAAAAATCATCTGTAACTACATTCTTTAAAGACAATAGTATCCATGGGAATTATGAAAAGGATGACATAGAAATTAAGTATTCTTATAACTTTTACGGATATAATTATGATGCAGAAACAAAGAATGTAAAAGGATATAATTTCGTGAAGATATCTTTCAAATCATATGGTGACATGAAAAAGTTAATACAAGAAATACAAAAATTTTATCATAAAAATCATAACTATGTCATTAATGAAGGGAAAGTATTGGTAGGTGTAAAACAAGATGGGAGTTTAAACTTTCAAAATGCCAGTGATAAAGTTAAACAATGGTTCCTTCAAGAGCATAATTGTGATTGCGTTGCTAACTTATATGAATCAAAGTTTCATCCACAATTAAGGTTTATTCATGAGAAAAATATTGATTCTTGTGGATGGGTTGAAGTATATCCACCCACAAGTAAATCCCTTATAAAGGATAATGAATCAAAAACATTTAATGTAGATTATGAAATAAAGGATCTTACACAAAGACATATTAAAGCTATTACAAATGATACATTTGCTCCATTTATAACAGCTTCTTTTGATATTGAATGTGATAGTTCTCATGGAGATTTTCCAAATCCAAATAAAGATTTTAAGAAATTAGCAATTGATATTTATGAAACATATTTCCGTCATAGTACATCGGAAAACCCTTATACACTACAAATTACACAAATTCGAAAATGGATTGAAGTAACATTTGAGAATGGAGATGATAATATTCAAAGCACCTATACTGATAATGGTGTTCCAACAAAGGAAAGTATAGATGATATAATGGAACTATTTACGGAAGACTATATGGCAATGTTTAAAGCGTCAAAAGAGAATAATAAATTACGTGATAAAACAATTACAGATCTTGCGGAACATTTAAATAATCTCGTAAATGAAGACGGAGAACAAATACACGTAAAAGGAGATCCAATCATTCAAATAGGCACTGTATTTCATAGATATGGCGATGAAACATGTTATGATCGTTCAATTGTTGTTATTGGTAATGAGGATCTACCCGATGAGAAGGTATGTGATGATTTAGATGACATCAATGTATATGAATGTAAAACAGAAAAAGATCTTTTGTTAAAATGGAAGGATTTACTATTATATCATAATCCCGATTTAATAACAGGATATAATATCTTTGGTTTTGATTTTGATTATATTGCAAAGCGTGTTGATTATTTATTCCCTTGTTGTTCTCATTGTCGGAAAAATAGTAATTATAGTAATTATAGTAATTGTCATAATACATGTCCTAAAAATGATTTTTATCGTTTAGGAAGACTTATGAGAAATAGAGAATCTGATATTATTCAAGATGTGAATGTTACGATACCCACCAAAAAAACTTCACGAGAATATAATAACTATTGGGGGAAGAAATGTAAAATGATGAGTAAAGAATTATCATCATCAGGTTTAGGAGATAATATTCTTAAATATATCTTTATGGATGGTCGTGTTGTCTTTGATATTCAGAAAGAAATACAAAAAGGACATTCATTAGATTCATACAAGTTAGATAATGTATCTGCTCATTTTATTAAAGGGAAAATTACTTTAAAAAAAAAATGGATCTTTACCAAAGATAAACAAGAATGCCAATTTTTGGAGACAACCTCATTAGGGAATATCAAAGAGAATGATTATATTACAATATTACTTACAACAAAGTATGGAAATTTACCTTATAAGAATGGTCAAAAGTTTAAAGTAATTAGATTAGGTCGTAAAAAAAAGAATAAGAATGTATACAGTATCCTTATTGACGGTAAAATAAATGTTCATAAAAAATATGGAAATGACCTTATATATTATGAGTGGTGTTTAGCTAAGGATGATGTATCACCTCAGCAAATATTCGATTATCACAAGACAGGTGGTTCTGCTGGAAGAGCCAAGATTGCAAAATATTGTATTATGGATTGTGAACTTTGTATTCATTTACTACGACAATTAGATATTGTTCCTAATAATATCGGTATGGCTTGTGTCTCATCTGTTCCATTATCTTATATCTTCTTACGGGGACAAGGTATTAAAATTCAATCACTCGTTACAAAAGAGTGTTCTAAAAAGAATGTTCGGATTCCAACATTAGCTAATTTTAACCCTAATAAAATGGATGAAGGATTTGAAGGAGCCATTGTATTAGAACCTACTCCTGGATTATATCTTGAAGATCCAGTATCTGTATTAGATTATGCATCTTTATA
>CERI01095739.1_pt1 | contig 10191 bp, 9 predicted proteins | sample 350261 | NCBI WGS metagenome assembly CERI01 (sample SAMEA2620979, study PRJEB7988) | marine metagenome | isolation source: saline water (ENVO:00002010), including
CCACCCATAGGTCCTCCACCACCCATAGGTCCTCCGCCACCCATTAATCCACCCATTAATCCACCCATTAATCCACCCAATGGATTAGCGCCACCACCACCCCCTCCACCTAAACCCATCATCGCAGCTAAAGGATTTGGTGGTTGTTGAGATTGCTGAGGCATCTGAGGTCCCTGTCCTTTATTCATACTACCCACCGCAGCCTCGGCAAATTGTTGCATTAATTCAGGATTCTGTTGCAACACGTCATCCATGCCCGGAATACTCGATTTGAACATTGTATTACTTAAGTGGAACATAAATGCCGATCCAGCAAGAGTGAATAATAATTTTAATTCGGGTGCCATATCACCTCCACCACCATATTTTTCACCTAGTTCTTCAAATATTTCATCATAATCATTTACATTTTCATTAACACTTTCACCCCATCCATCTAAATTCACTGCGAAAGGATCAAAACGATTATTTAAAAATTCAATACCAGTTACACATGCCATTAGCATTTTACGCTGAAATTTAATACTATTATCAATTTCCCTCTGCTTTTTTAACTTAATATATTCATTTCTCATGTCTTCAAGATGTGAGTTCATATTATAATTCATTGTTGTTCGAATACCTTGACTCTCGAGCTTCTTGAATTTATATAAAAGATCAATCTTTTCATTCTTAATATCTTGAGGAGTTAAGCGATGAATCGGTTTAAATTCACTAGATTCTGATTGTTTGGGGTTTGCTAACATGTCATCAGTATCGGATTTATGCGGTACTTCTTCAACTTTAGGTTCTTCGCTTGGCTTAAAAAAACTAAATTCTTCACGATTAGATTTAGGTGTATTTTCAGCACTTTGATTGGGAGAATTTGTTCCCTTTGCTAAAAACTCTATTCCCACTGGATCAGAAACTGATAGAGAGGGTGCGGTATGAGAAGAGTGGTTTGCTTCATTGTTTGTTGGATTATCGTCGTGTTTTATAGATATATTATCACCAGAAGAGTTACCCATAGTAACACTTTTCAAACCGGTATCGAACTCTAAATTTAAATCAGACATCTTTTAAAACCTCATAGAAAGAATTGTTTAAATGAAAACGCATTAAATAATTAGTTTAGATAAAGGCGCATTATAACTAACTTAAATAATCCGCGATATTTTGAGGCATCTCCAAAATCTGTGTATCATAAAATTCCTCTATGCTTTTTAAATAGTCTATTTCTCTATCATTAATTAAATTAATTGACACACCCTTCCGGCCGTATCTCCCAGAACGACCAATACGATGAATATATGTTTCTTTTTCTCGTGGCAAATCAAAATTAATTACTAAAGATAATTGCTGAATATCTATTCCCCTAGCCAATAAATCAGAAGATAATAAAATCCTTAATGTTCCAGAACGAAAATCATTCATTATTTTATTTCTTTCATCTACAGTCCTATCCCCTGTAATATAATCAACTGGGAAATTATCTTTTATTAGTCTATCATATATCTCAACAATCTTTTGTTTACTGTTCATGTAAATTATACATTGACCTACATTAATTGTATCATATAAATCTGTAATTACATCGTATTTCCAATCATTCTGTTTAACATTCACAAAAAATTGCTGAATTCCTTCTAAAGTTAGGGATTCTCGTTTAACTAAAATTCTTTCGGGTTTATTCATAAATTTATCTGTCAATTCCAAAATCTCTTCGGGGAGAGTCGCTGAAAATATACATATTTGCGCATTCTTATCAACACTCTGAATTATATCATGGATATCTTCTTTGAATCCCTGTGATAATATTTCATCTGCCTCATCAAAAGTTAATAATTTAACATCGGCAGTTGGTAAATATCTTCTCCTTATCATGTCTAAAATCCTACCAGGGGTCCCAACTACGATATGTGGATTTTTACTCAATTCATCTCGACATAAATTAACATTTGTACCACCAATAACTTTCATAATAGTTATTTTAGTGTAATTACATAAATCAGTAATAACTTTTGTTACTTGTTCCGCCAATTCTCTTGTAGGAACTAGTATAATACTTTGTATACTTTGAACAGATTCATCTATTATACATAGCGTTCCAATGCTAAAAGCGCCTGTCTTACCTGTTCCCGATTGGGCTTGTGCAATTAAATCCTTTCCATCGATCATCTTTGGTATGGCACCATCCTGAATAGCCGAAGGTTTTTCAAAACCATGACTATAAATACCTCTTAAAATATTTTCATTAATATTTAAATCATCAAAACTCATTATAAAAGAATAATTACTATATCTTTAAATTAAAAGTATTTAATCTGCTATTCTATTTATTAGATCTTGTATTTCTGCTTTGTTGGTACCATTAACCTGTCCTTTTAATTCTCTTTTATGATATAAATGAAATGTTGGGACACTTCTAATTTGAAATTCGTCCGCCATATCTTCATTTTCATCTATATCAATCATATAAATTTCTAGTATCGAAGGATCCGCATCCTCGGAAAGCTTTTGTATGGAAGGTTTTATATTTTGGCAAGGACCACACCATTTAGCGGTGAAATAAAAAAGTAAATGACACTCCTTATCTTGGCAAATCGAAATATCATTATCAACAATAGAAATCATTTTAATAAGTATTTATAATATTTTTTTAAATAAATAACCTAATAATCATCAAATGTTTCTTCGCTCGAACTTTCTCTTTCAAGGGATTCGGTCCGCTTATCTTCGTTGAATAATTCCTCATGGATATCAATGAGTTCTGGATCCATATATATTTGGTTCTCTCTCTCTTGATAGTATTTTTCAACATCGTCATCACCCATTCCGCGGAGTTCTTCGTGTGTTAAAAACTGAAATTGATGCTTTTGTGGCATGATTGGAGATATTAACCCCTTGTAATCTTCTTTATTTACAATATGTTGCCATAGATTAGGTGGAAACATATGATCATTATGAAGTCTGCGACAGCATTTATAACTACAGACATACTTTTCAACTTTTAGAATCTTACCTTCTTCAGACTCTTCACTAATATCTTTTAGATGATCCCATGGTTTCCCTTCAATGTTTTTTTCGCAATTCCAGCACTTCATTTTAATTCTTATTATTCTCGGTTAATATTCAACTAACGTCAAAATCAAATTTTACTATATTTTTATTGTATAAATTTGATTTATATCACTTAAAAATAATAAGAGTATTTATAATAGACGACATGTCAATGATATTAATTGAAGACTTAAATAAATTCTTGGCGGAATACGATGACAAACTTTATGAATGTGTTAAAATAAATGTATCTTATGATTCATTAAAAAGCGAATGTATCAAATCTTTGTTTGAATTTTATGAGGTATCTGACAAAGATGATAGTTTATCAATTTCAAAGCGTAAGTATTTATCTCTGTTCGTAGAAGACCATTTTGATGAAAAGAAGAGAGAATTTCACAAGAGAATTGAATGTAGGACAGATATTATTCAGGAGATGGAAAAATTGAAAAAGCTAGATTTACCAGAGCAGAGGACAGAAGCGTGGTATAAAATTAGAGAAGGGATTTTAACTGCTTCCTCATTAGCAGATGCTATTGGAGAGGGTCATTTCTGTACTAAAGAACAATTATTAATACAGAAATGTGGTGGTCCTAGAGGAGAAGTTCCATTTGAGATTGTTGAATGGGGTGTAAAATATGAGCCAGTCGCAACAACATTTTATGAAAAGATAAACAATTTAACTGTATTAGAATTTGGTTTAGTTCCTCATCCTGAATTTACTATTTTCGGGGCATCGCCTGATGGAATATGTGATGTAGATTCACCGGAGGATTACATTGGGCGCATGTTGGAAATTAAGTGTCCACCTAAAAGACAATTTACAGATGAAGTTCCCCGACATTACTGGATGCAAATGCAGGGTCAATTAGAATGCTGTAATCTTGAAGAGTGCGATTTCTTACAGGTTAAATTCACAGAGTATCTTAGCGAGAATGAATATATGGAAGATACATTTTTAGAAGAAGGTATAATCAAAGAAGGTTACTCTTCATTAAATTTACCAAAGGGATTAATACTTGCTTTCATAAAATATAATTCAGGTGGCAATCCAACTATTAAGTATGAATATAGTGAATTTTATAGTAGTTATGATTCTATTAGTAAATGGTCCGAAAACATGCTAAATTCATATAAGGATGGTGATTTTGAATATGATGAGTTTAAATTTAATTGGTGGAGAATTGAAAGATATGAATGTACTCTGGTTGGTCGTGATCGGAAATGGTGGTTAAGTGTCCAACCTAAAATTATTGATTTCTGGGAAGATGTGTTACACCATCGGAATGTAGGAATTCAACAACTCCTTGATGCGAAGGAAGAAAAAAAGACAAAGCGTATTAAACTCAGAGAAGAAAAGAAAAACAAGAAAGAAGAAAAAAAGAAAAATACATTTGAAATTGATAAAGCAGTTGTTGAAAAAATACAGAAAAACTATCTAATTGATTCTGATTCAGATTAATTCAGAATAATGATTCTAAATTAATATATAATAAATAATATATAATGGAGGTGAAATTGACACCTGAAAAACTTAGATTAACTTGTATTAACTTAAGTGAAGAAATATCTAGAGGAGACGATTTTTTATCTAACAAAGATGTTACTATATTTAATAGTAGTATAATTCAAATCAAACAATCAAGCAATTTATTAATTGCTAGTAGAGGATGGTATGGGGACGTTCGGAGTTGGTCGGGTATCAATTTTGTAATTATTTCATTGTTTAACAAAGAATTAAAAAAAATAAAACAAAATATATTAAACATAGACCCGAAAGCTGTAGAAAATAAGAAATTAAAATTTAAAAAGTTAGAAGAGAAAATAATCACACATGCGGATTCTCTATCAGTGGGACCAGAAGACCCGCGTTTATTTTATCGAGATAATGATATTTATATTCTCATTAATGAATTAAATGATAAAAAACAAAGACATATGTTCGTAGCAAAAATTGATATAGATAATTTAACTTATGGGTCAAAAATAGAGATATGTAAATCTTTATCGACTGATTTCGAGAAAAATTGGGGACCTTTCATTTATAAAGATAAACTACATATGATATACGATATTAATCCTTTAAAAGTACTTGAATTCGATAAGGACTTTAATTGTAAGTTAAAAATGAGTGTAAAAGATGCATTATTAACAAAGTTTAATAAAAGTTATCCTGATTTACATTTCCATATCAGAAACTCAACAAATCTAATTGATATAGGTAATAATGCTTTCTTAGGTATGGGACATTGTGTCCTCGATTATAAAGGGAACACTGAGATAAATAAATACTTAATACCATCATTCGACGATTCCAAATATTCAAAAGAAGATAAAGCATATTTCAAAAAATTTTTCAAACTATATACTGGATTCTTCTATAAATTAGACATGAATAAAAATGAAATAACTGAAATATCACCTTTCTTCCAATTACCAAACTACGAATCAAAACAAGAATTAATTTTCTTCCCTACGAGCATATATCTTGATAAAGATAAATTTGTTAATATTTCTTATAATGTTGGTGATAATAGATCTTATTATTTGAAGTTACATTTAGACGTGATAAATATATCTTTATATCAGAAAGCGACAATAGATTTTCAAATGAATCATAATATTAATGCGAATTACTATATTGAATTAGTAAGAAGTATTAGAAAAGTTTTAGGATATCCTTTAGAGAAAAAAGATTATTATAGATTCGGAGATGTAAACAGAATATATGCCTCAAAGAAAAAGAATCTAAGTAATAGACAAAAAAAATCAAAAAAGAGAAGAAGTAAAAAATCTAAATAAGTATCAATCTTGTGGATTTTATCGCTTTTCGCTTAACCAAATATTATTATCAACTTTTCTCGCTGGACCACCCATGATTACAGATGCTAAACGAGCATATGCCCAACTACTACTTGTCTGATTCGGTCTAGAACCACTACTATAATAGGCTCCTTTTCCTTTACTCATTATCTTATTCTGTCCTTTTTTAGAGATTATATTTTTATGTATAAAATTTTTATCAGTGATTTTATGATTGTATCGTTTTTCAAATTTAACGATCCATTGACTGCGCTTCTTAGGATATGATTTTAATTGAGGTCTGTCTACATAAATTCCCTTTTTGTACATTTCCCTTGATTTGATTAAATTTTTCTTTTGTTTACTCTTATCTTTCTTTGTAAGTCTCGCGGTGTATTTTCTAGGTATTTTGCGAATTGTTTTCTTACTCATTTATAATATCTTCAATATTTATATTTCAACAATATTTATATTTCATCAACACACTCCTCTGACAGTGCTATTGGTTCCCATTTTTTAAAGAATTCATTATATTTACACTCTACTAAAATTTCGCTATCAAATTCTTTACCCTGAAACCATGAAAGTACACTATGACTCAATAATGTTGTTTGCACTAGAGCAATACCAACCTTTGTTAGGTCGCCTGATTTAAGTCCATATAATTCATAAACATCCGGCTTCATTGTTTTCATGATACGTAATGTTTTAGTATTCTTTTTGGGTTTATCAACCATTTTTACCGTATCTCCATCCTTAAAAATATATAGGATATTTGAATAATCAACTCTCATAGGGACAAAATATACCCCCCTGGTTTCATAATCTAAATTTGGAATAAATTCATTAAATACATATGTTACATCTTTGTAATCAAAATACTTTTTAATGAATGGCGGACATGTATTACTAAATTCACTAGGAGTATATTTAGTATCGAGTATTTTATGTACCGTATTCATCCTGTCGATAATATTTTTTTTCTTCATGTTCTTGCCTGAATTGTAGTAAATATCATTTATTCCAATACACCATTTCTTATTGCGTTTCCTAATTAATTCACACTCAAATAGGGTACATTTATAAAGTTCTGGTGAAAATTCATATGGTAGAATAAATATCTTTGGAAAACTATAACCTTCTTTTATCTTCTTATCAATAAGGAAAGCATAATTAATACTATTAATTTGGGTGAGAAATAATAAGTACGGTGTCCCACTACTCTTTAGATAAAATACATGTGGATTATTTAAATTTTTAGAGAATTGTTCATTAAATACTTTCGCATAACGAGAATTATATTTAATGTTAGAGCATAAAAGACTTAATGAATTTAAAATATATTGTTTAGATTCATTTGTTGTTATGTTATCTATTTCAATATTACAAAAACTAGTTTTAGTGAAAGAAGAAGGATCCATGTTATTTAACTTAATTATAATGTTAACTTTTAAATCAAATTTTATAATATTTTATAATATAATATGGGGACACCGAAGATTATAAACGTAGATGATATAGTAAATCAGAAAATAGTCAGCCAAAATAAATCTGGTTTTTTTGAATCGCTAATGAATAATCCGATTAATATAATGAGAATTGGTGGTATAATTATAGTATTAGGGGCTATTATTGGTTTAATAATAAATAGTCAATCGCAAACTACCGATTCGCCTCAAGATAATACTGAATTCACTAATGAAAATCTTCCTATTATAAATCCAGATTTTGGAACCAATTATAGTGGTGGTGGGGGAATAGATACTCTTTACGATGATCTAGGTGGTAATGACCCATTAAAGAATGGAAAACTAGATGCGAATATAAATATAGATACTGAAAAATATTCATGTAAATTCAATGTAAAATATGAAGGGGAAGAAAGGAGGATGATAGATTGTTTGAGTGGTTGCTATAACGGAGACGAAAATTCAAAATTTTGCGAGAGTTATATTTATAATAATACTGTTGATGGAGGAGAATCATTAGAAACACTTTATGATGATGCTGGTGGAAATGACTATTCTAGGGTATCAGGGCAATATATTGCGAATATTAATATATCGACGGGCAATAATTATGACGAAGGAGATGATACTTCTTGTGGATTTACAGTCGAATATGAAGGAAAAAATGAGAGAACAGTAAAATGTAATAATACTGATTGCCCCGATAAGTGTAAATCATATGAATATACTAATAGAATTACCAAAGGAGAAAATGGAGATACTTTACTCGATGATACATATATCAATAGAAGAGAAGATAGCGAAGATGAACCATGTCAATATTGTAACGACAATCAAAAATGCGTCGATGATGAATGTGTGTGTATCGATGGATATGAAGGGGAATACTGTCAGAAAGAATCTTCTGATTCATCAAGTGAATCTTCAAATAATAGTAATTCAAATTTAGTCGCTTTTAGTATTGGTTATGTATTACTATTAATTTCCGTAATATTGTTAGCATTAATATCGGGATCAAATAGAAAATTTACATTGCCAACTATATTTATGTTTGGAATCTATGCAATAATATGGGGATATGTATTAAAAGACTGGTATTGGTTAATTGCTTTATGGGCAGTTACTGTAATGACTGGCATAGTATCTATAGCAAATTTGGCTGGAAATAGTGGAAAATTGATAAAAATATCAGAATTCATGTTTATAGTATTCTATATAGTTAATTTTTTTATCATGAATTCGTGAATAATTTGGTTTAATTATTTCTCGGCCTCGGTAAGGAAAAGAAGACTATAATCGGAATCCATGGAATTAAATATACCCACCATTTACCTCTAATTTCCTTAGGCAAAGGTTTTGACTTAAACATTTCTTTCATTTTATCTGGATGTAGAAGGAGATTAATCGCATAGTAAAAGAAGTACAACAAAAACCCTATAATTATTACAAATGTTAAAACACCCACAGAATCAAGTATAAAAGTCAATACTTTTGCGAATCATCCATATCTACAAAATTACCACTAGACATTTGTATATTTATATATTTTATATTTAAAATTATTTTACTGATATTCATTAATAAACAATGGAACATCAAGATTGGGATACATTTTACATAACACCTAAAAAGAAAACTACTCAAGAGGGGAGTAAAACGAAACAATATGTTAAATCTAAAGAGCAAAAGATGAACGAAAAAGAAGGAGAAGGCAAATTGACACATAAAAAGATGGATGTTGGATTTGGTAAAGCGTTACAAAAATACCGTTTAAGTCAAAACATGACACAAAAAGATATTGCTCAAAAATTAAATATACCTGTTAAAGATATTAATGAAATAGAATCAGGTAAAATGAAACATAATGGAGCATTAATGGGGAAAATTAAAAGATTAATGAATTAATAAATTCAGTAAATAAAATATTTCAAGTATTATAACTATGAATCCAGACTTAACAACATTAAAGAAACCAAATAAAAAATCTGATTCCAATCAAAGGTGGACTAAAGAACAAGAAGAACTTTTAGCTAGTTGGTCTGAAAGAGCTTCGGGCTACAGATGGCTTCATAGTAGATCGGAAAAATTATATCGGTGTAGAAATTATACATTTACAATCCCGGTAATTATACTGAGTACTCTAACTGGAACTGCAAATTTTGCTATGGATTCATTTATACCAGAAGAAAATAAACAATTAGCAATGGCGTGTGTTGGTGGTGTTAATATTTTCGCGGGTATTTTATCAACTCTTCAGAATTTTTTACGTTATGCTGAATTAATGGAATCACATAGAGTCGCTGAAATATCGTGGTCTAAACTAAGTAGAGATATTGCGGTTGAACTAACATTAGAACCTAACATGAGAAAGCCCGCTTTTGACTTTTTAAATGTTTGTCGAGCCGAATATGATAGATTAGTCGAACAAAGTCCTCCCATTGACGATGATATTATTAAGCGTTATAAGGGCGAATTTAATAAATTAGAACCAGATTTCAATCACCCACATGTGTGTAATGGATTAAAAAAATGTAAAGTATTTAAATACAACGAGGATGAAAAAAAAGCAGAAACATTAGCAAGTGCCGGTAATAAATTTAGAAATCTAACAAGAAAGCAATGGGAACCCGATTTTGATAACAGAACAATAAGAAAAATAAAAGTAACTAATAATGATGACAAACCGAACGAATCACAAAAAGAATTAGAATCTTTAATAGGATTAAATAAAGTATCTAAATTTAAAAAAGGGATAGATAATCAAATTGTAGATAATTCCGAAAAACATCCTATGGAACAAATCAATGATATCATCAAACAAACATCAGATAATCTAAATAAACAAGACAATAAACAAGACAATAAACAAGACAATAAACAA
>CERI01020046.1_pt1 | contig 10186 bp, 15 predicted proteins | sample 350261 | NCBI WGS metagenome assembly CERI01 (sample SAMEA2620979, study PRJEB7988) | marine metagenome | isolation source: saline water (ENVO:00002010), including
TTCAGGAACAGTGACATCGGGTAAATTTTCATACAACGCCTCAGAACCTTCTTTTACTGCCTGACCGCCTGCTGCAATAACATCACCTACTCTCTGTATAGGCTGGTCAACTACTGAGGCTCCTGCCCTTACAACATCTTCTGCGGCAGAACCTCCTGCTCTTAGAGCATCCTCTACAGCGGCAACCGAAGGCAAGTTAGCACTAGGAAGATCTACGTCTACATCTACAAAGGAGTCAGGGAGTGCGTTCTTAATAGGCTGTAGTACATAATCATCAAAGGCTGACCCTGCAACTTTTACTACATCGCCTATCTTTTCTATAAACTCTGGAGTGTTTACATCTAGACCTAGAGTACCGCCTTCTGTTAGGTACTTTTGGAAACCTTTTTGTAACGAGTCTTCAAAGCTCTTACCTTTAGCTAGACTAGACTGCATCTTGACTAGCCCTTCAACCATATCGTCCTGTTGAATACCATAAGTATTTTTAAGCGTTTCCTCGTCTAACCCTAAAGAAGTTAAAGCCTTCTCAGTTACGCCTCTACCAAAGCGGCCTACAACGCCACCTAAGTAGTCACCTTTTGCAACATTTGCTGCAAACTCTACATTTCTTACTACGTTATTAAATCTAACTACGTCTGCTGCTGCTTTTTCTGCTGCAACTATATCCCCAAATAGGCCTGAAGAAGCAAGAGCTTCAGATGCCTCAGCAACCTGCTCTAACCCCTTACCGTAGCCTCCTGCTCCTGCTAGAATAGCTGATTTAGCAATATCCCCTAAGTCCCCACCTTGTGCGGCAGCAGAGGCACCACTGGCTACAGCAGCCCCTACAGCATTAGCTACAGGTGCTGATAGAGAGGTACTAGAGGCTAACCACCCGCCTAGAGCACTACCGGCTCCTGCTGTGATAGCCATGACAGCCAATGCTTTAAGACCGTCCTGTAGTCCGGTATCCTTAACCTCTTTAGTCCTGATCTCTCCAAAAGTCATTGGATCATACAGGTAGGTAGAGCCGTCTTTAGTCTGACGGAAAGGTGTCACATCGTACTTAGCGTATAACGCCTGTACCATAGGGTCACGATTGTAGGCTTCTACAAGAGCGTCTTGATAGCTTAAACCTTCGGTTGCCTGAAGGTAAGCTAATTGTTCTTTCATCACAGGCTGTATGAGAGACTGGAATTCAGATATTTTCTCTTGTGAAGCGTTTGTATGTTCAGTGTAGTTGCCGCCAAAGTCAGCTATGTTGCTTTCTTTGCCTGAGGCTTGTACGTCATACCCGTAGTAATTACTTACAGCTTCTCTAGTGCTATCTGCGTCTGTGATAGCTATTTGACGATAAGCAGTAGTGCCTGAATCTTCAGCAGGCCTTCCGTCCCATGTAGCTAGGTACTCAGGAGCACCTTGTGCTAAATACTGGTTTTTACTTACTTGTGTGAAAGGCTGAAGCTGTTCTTGGGACATGTAACTGCCTCCACCGTCTTCTCCTCCTATCTCAAGTCCAAATGCAACATTAGGGTCTAAAAAAGAATCTTGAAAAGCAGTGTCATAGAAATCGTCTACTTCATCTATATCGCCAATTGCATCGTAATCAGCCCCTTGTTCAAGAGTATTTAGATAAGTTTCTCTGGCTGACGTAGCAGGAGTAGGAGTAGGAGTTATAGGTGCTGGCGTAACTACAGGAGCGGGGGATACAGGAGTAGGAGTAGGCTTAGGCTTAGGCTTAGCAACTACTGGGGCTACTGGGGCTACTGGGGCTACAGGAGCTACAGGAGTGTAGCCAGAGCTAGCCGCTTCTTCAGGGTTCTCTTGATAGTATTTATCAACTAAATCGTTTATATTGCCTATATTAGATAAGTCTAAGTTAATATTCACTATTTATTCCAAGTAGACAAGGTTTTAATACCAAAACTTGCAGCTATAGCACCGCCTAGGAAGGCTTTGTAGTAATCAGGCATAGTAGACAATACAGTAAATCCTTGTTCAACGTAGGGAACCATAGAAGGTATAAAAGCACCTATCAATGGCAGACTTAAAACTACAGCAAACCACTCATCTTTCCATGAGGTTTGTGAGGCAGCAGCTTGTTGAGTTTCCCAATCACCGTCATTTGTAATACGGCGTAATTTGGATTCATGTACAGCTTGCTTTTCAGCAGCTTTATTTTTAAGGAAAGTACCGGCTATATTAGCTATGGGGCCAATGAGAGCTTGTAGCATAATACACTCCTTAAAGATAAAGCTAGGGGGCTACCGAAGCAACCCCCAGCTAAATAGTTGTTACTTAGGAACAACCAAGGTAAGTCCAGCTTCAGGACGTAGTACAGCTTTACCGTACAAGGTGTCTGAAGTGAACAAGTTAGCAAGGAATTCTTGCTTGTACTGTGTCTGCGATCTAACGCCTTGCTGTTCGGCAAGAGTTAATGCATCACGGTGTACCAAGAGAGCACCTAAGCTATCTACAGTAGAAGCACTGTTAGCAGCAGCGGTTTCAACTACAGGGCAGTTAGTACTTACAAAGATACCAATACCGTATAGTTCACCGATCTGTCCACCTGTTACTTTGCCATTGTTAACAAAGTCAGAGCTAACGTAGCGATCAATACCCATGATCGTGTTACGCACTGAAGGAGGAATGATAAAGCTACGTCCGTCCATAGGTACGTCTTCGTCATCTAGCTTCTGGATTAGTGCTCTAAAACCACCGTCAGTAAAGATGTCAGCAGGAACAACAGTGTCAGCTACATAAGTAGATAGTGTTGCTGCGCCATCGTTAATGAAGAAAGTACCGCCGTTGTTTAGGTAAGTAGTGCTAGTAGTACCAGCAGAACCCAAACCAGTGGCTAAGTTGTGTAGGTCAGTATCGACTTGCTTCGCAAGAGCGTAGCCAGCGTCCTCTGTGTAGAACTGACGCAAAGAAGACAACGCCTGTACGTCTGTAATGTCTTCAATTAAACGTGAGTACTCAAAGTGACGGTCAATAGAAACCTGTACTTCGCCTTCTGTGCTTGCCTGTACTGTTACAGCAGTCTTAGCTGCTTTAGCATGCGCATCGCCACGGACAGGCTTAGGAACGTGAATGGTATCACCTTTCTTACCTGACATAGACATCTTCTTGACTAGGTTAGCCAATACAAGATTCTTTTGGTATGCAGCAATAATCTCGTCACTCCAGATTTCTGGGATGAAAGTAGCTGCGCTAGTGTTGTCAACGAATCCGCCAGTTGCGGGATATGTGGAATCAGTCATAATAAATATCTCCTAAGATATAAGTTTATCTGACCCTACCTTCTTGATACGCTAGCATAATTTCTGGTTGTAGTGCTGCGTATCTGTTAGGGTCTGTTTTCATAAGGTTAATAATGTCTGCGCGTCTATAGACCTTCTTTGGTGCAGATTCAGAGCTACCACGGGCATTGCCTGTACTAGCCGCCTTAACCGCTTGCTTACGAGCCTGTTGTTCAACCTTTGCAGTCTGTTGGACTACGTTCTGCCGTTCTTTCCAAAGGCTAAATAGCTCATCGGCGGCTTCATGGTCAAACTTCTGGTCTGCTTCAACAAACAATCTAGTCCTAACTTTAGATGCTTCAATCCACTCAGCAAACTTAGTATCCTGTAGAATATCTTCCATATCTGGATGCTTACCCTTCAGTTGTGCCATTGCATTGCTCTGGCGATACTGGTTTGTGACGGCTTCAGCCTCCCTAATCTTAGGATGGTTCTGAATTGCCCTGTCTACAGCCCTATCAGGGTCTGTAAAAAAGTCTATTTCTTCGACTTCTTGGGGTGCTTGTTGTTCCGGTGTGAGTTGTGTCTGTATGTAGTTATCTACAACTTTCCGTAGTTCACCAACTTCAGAACTCTGCCTGCCCAGTAGCTTTTCAGCTTCCTGATGCATTTGCACAAGTTCTTCAGCAGACTTGTTTTGATATTTCTCTGGTATAGAAGGAGGCTCCTGTGGCTCAGGGGTTACCTGCTCTTCCTCGCTAAACATCTCTAACTGGTCTGTGGACTCTACGTCTTGACGCTCATTCTCTATAATTCTAGCCATTATTAACTCCGTACCTTAGTATTGTGGAGAACTTTAGTATGACGGAAGGGTTAAATACCTTGTTTCCGTTCGTATGCGATTTGCTTCACTCTGCGCTTGGCCCACTTATCGTGTGCATCAGGGAAATCCCCACTAATGCCCTCTAAGTTAGACCTGACAGGAGAAACAATTCTTTTTGCGTCCAAGCCACAACTGCACCTAGAAGTTGTGACATCGGGCTTTACTAAATCTTCAAACTTCTGCCCACAGGGGCATCTGAAATCAAACAGCCTCATCTATAGCTTCCTCAGTATCATCTGATTCTGCTTGTTCTTTGGCGTTATCAATCTGTGTTTCAAGATTAAAGAGTGTACCTAAGATAGCTAACTGGCCTTTACGAAAGTGAAGGTTATTAGCGTCTTCAGTAAGCTCTACTGAGTTGATTTGTTCAACATTACCTCTAAGATCTGAGATTAGCTGTTTCCAGCCTTCTGATCTAAACATCGCAAAGTAATTGTTAAAATATGTTTCTAACTCTTGATTCATTGTATTTTACCTTTAGTTAAAGAATACTTATGTGCACTTATGTACCCATACAGTATAGCACACTTCTGTGCTAATGTCAAGAGTTATTTCAACTATTTTACAAGTGAATATAACAGTGCAAAGATAGCTACTGGGACTATAATCACTGCAATTAAGATAATCACCCCCGCTTCTTTAAGCTCTTTCATCCTAGCCTTGCGTGTAGCAATAGCCTTATTTATCTCATTCTGCCTAGCAACCCTAGCGTCAGCCATAGCCTGCATAGCGTTATCCCACAGATGACCATTGCCTGACACAAGGAAAACATCCTTAATCTCAGACAGTGTATCGTTTATCTGTTTTTGGGTTAGCTGGTGCTGTATGGCCTCTGATGCAGACAGGGGCTGAGTGTTTTTAATCTTCTGTAGATCATGCTGTGCCTCCCCTAGCGCACCAAGGAAGGAACTGATCTGCTGTATATCTGAGGTAGCCCCTGCTACCCTGTTTAGTGCTGAAGTAGCAGCGTTTACCGTACTGACAATAGCTGCTAATTCAAGCACCATTAGCGTCCCCTAGAATTCCCAGCAGGCTTTCTTCTGCTTACAGCCTTCTGTTGTCTAGTCTGTTTCTTCTTAGGTGGTCTACCTACTTTAGATCCGTATGTACCTGTACCGTATGGCATTAGCTTCTCCTTGATTTAGCACCGGAACACTTCCAACGCTTTCTTGATAAATTGTTTGGTGTATTGGGGTCATTCTGCTTTTTCTTAGGCAGACGTTTCTTAATACCTAGGCTACGCGCACAATAACTATCGCCTTTGCTAGTCCCTGCCTTTACTCTAGGGCCACCTCCTTTGGCTGGGCCTGCTTGCCCGTAACTTACCCTTCTTCCACTGGAAGTAACTTTTACTTTAGCTTTACCTTTGCGTGGAGCAACCATTACGCTGCCTTCTTAGAAGCCTTTACAGTCTTCTGTTTTTCTGTAGCACAGTTGCAGGTTTTTATCTCTTTAATAGTTTTCTCTAGTTCCTCAAACTTAGTGTTTACTTGCTGTACGATCTCTAAGAGTTCTGTTCTAGTTACTACCATTAGTAGGTATCCCTTGTAGTTGCATAGGAGCCTGTGGTGCAGGCCGTTGTGTAGGCTGTTGCGAAAGGTTCTTTAGATCAATCTCCTTCTCTTTCAGCATGGTCTGAGCAATCTTCATTCTACGCTCAAATTCCTTATCGTCTTGATCTCCTGCCTTTAGGTTAGCTGTGATAGCCTTAATCTTGTCTATCTCAAGCTCCTGTGGCAGTAGCTGTGCCTCTATAGCAATCTTCTGTGCTCTTGACTGTGACTCTCCAGCTTGACCGTTGAGTGCTGCTGTCTGAGACTCTTGGAAGGCCATCTGTGCCTGTGCAGCCTGCTGCTGCATCTGTTGCTGCTCTGGCGTAGGCTGTGCGGCTTGTGCGGCCTCATCAATCTTAGCAATAAGCTCTTCACGGTTAGATACGTTCATGTTGTCAATAATTGACTGTATCAAAGTATTGTACAGTGGAGACTCTGGGGACATTGTTTGCAGTAGTTGTACAAGCTGTGTTACTTCGTACTCACGGGCAATAATACCTAGAGTAGATGTAGTGTTAAACTTGTAGTCCTTGACGGGATAGTTCTCAGGGTCAAACTGCATGTACCTGCAAGCAGCTTTCTTAACAAATGGGATTAAGAAGGACTGTTGGAAGTTAATCAGTGTGCGCTTGTGACGCTTAATGATGGCACCTAGAGACATACTGATACCAGCAGCCGTAGCGTCCCCATTGATACTACCGGCGATACCAGCGGAGTCTATAGCACCTGTGGACATCTGTACCATCTTCTGTAGCTCTGCTGCCTGTGCAAAGGTAATCTGATTGACTTGTCCGAAGTTAAATGGGTTCAGTACTGTCTTAGGATCACCGTTGGTCAAGATGATTTTTCCGGGTCTTACCTCCGGTCTAGAGCCTCTAGGAAGCCGTGTAGCGTCCATAGCAAGCATTGGGTGTACAGTTAGGGCTAATGCATCAATGCGTGCTCTAAGCTCTGTATCAAGTGCTTTCTGGCTATTGTAGCCCTTCTCACACACACCACGGCCCCAGAACTTACTAGGTACTACGTCCCAAGGGAATGCAACAATAGGTCTGTCCTGCATCATGTATGGGTTTTCTTCAGCCTTTAGCAGTATACCACCATTAGCAATAACAACAACAGCTTCAACGTAGTAACTTTCGTTTTCTTCATCTTCTCCGTCCTGTTCACCCTCTAGCTCTAGGTCAGCAATATCCTCGTCTTCACCTAGCAATGCTTCCTTCTCGCCTATCTTTAGTAGATAGCGTGGCACTAAACCGTAGTACTTAGTCAGTCTAACCTTGTCCTCATCAAAGGTTGTAAGGTCTTGGTCTGCCTCTAGGTCATAGTCACTAGCCGCCTGACCTACATATACGTCTCTGTAGACACCTTCTTCCTGTAGTTGCTGCACTAGGTGTCTGGACACAAACTCATCCACAGCAACGCCTAGAGCGTCCTCTACGGAGGTAGCAACAGGGTCAATTAGGAAGTTCTGTGGCAGTACTGGGCGTAATTTGACCATTGTACGGTCAGTTATGTTAACACCTACTGCCTGTAGCTGTCCGTCCATGATAGGTTGTGTGGCAGGAGCCATTTCTTTGACTTCCTCTAGTACTACTTCAGCTACACCTGTGCCAAATACAGCACTATTGATTAAACATTCGCCTACTTGCTTGCGAATCTGTGCTTTTTCAAAGTCTTCATGCAGTTTATTGCGTAAATACACAACATCTTGGCTATCTGGGTCAGCTAAGTCATCGGTAATGTCAAAATACTTGCCTCTACCAAAGGTAGCCTCCTCTAACTCTGCTACACTGGACTCTACGGCTTGCTGAAGTGCAGGGCTGATGATTCTAGAGCGTTCACTCTTTCTATCTGCGTCCTGTGCAGCCCAGATGCCGCGCCAAAGTCTGTAGTATTCCTCAAACTTCTCTGAGTAGTTGGCCTCGTAGTGATCTCTCCAAGAGTCACACTTAGCCATCACCCAGTTTTCTAGGTGCTCTTCGCTCATTAAGACATCGTTATCGCCGTAGTCCATTATCTTTTACCTTTTTTGGCTGTTCTGGCTGCTTTTTTGAACTGTGCGGCTGTAGGAGCACCTTTACTACCGACTTTACGCATCCTTTCACCGGAACCCGCTGCAATACGTTTACGTTTAGCATTTATATTACTGTACAAACCTTGTTTAGCCATGTTAATATCCTGTTACTACGTCTAAAATTTCTAAGTCATCAATCTCAAAGTCATATGAGTAGGCTACTTTAGCCAATTGATCTGTGTATGCAAAAGCATCTATCAAGTCATCATGTGTTAATGGGTCTGGAAACTGGAATAACTGATCCATAAACCTAGTGTTCCACTCGCCTTTACCTAGAGTAATCTGACCGTTCTCAAATCTACCCTGTAATGCCCACATGATCCTGTCTGTTTTCTTTCTGTTACCGTGTGTAAGCTCCTCTACAACAAAGAACCTACCATTTTGTTTCATCATGTCCATCAAGGGGGACATTACAGCCTGCTTAGAGATACCACGTTCAATACCTACACTGATAGGCCTGTAGTCTCTTACTGCCTCAAAGATCTTCCTAGCTGTCTCCGCTAAGTCCCACCTACCGTAGATAATGTTCTCTAGGAACCAGCCGTCCTCGTTGACCTTGACTACCGCTATGGCTGACTCATCCAGCTTAGAGTTTTTAGTTCTTTTCTTGCTTACGTCCTCAAAGCCAGCTAAGTCAATACTGATGTAGTAGTCACCTACGTCTGGCTTATCACCAAACTTGACCCACTCCTCCTTGAACATCTCTGAGCCTCTAGCCTCAAAGGATGCCATAAACTCCTGTCGGAATGCATAGGAAGACATGGATTTTTTAGCTAGGTCTATCTCCTCAGGGTCTAGTAGTTCGTTGTCGTAGCTAGTGAAGTGCCATGATTGATAGGAGGTATCGTCCTCTAGCTCTGCGTACTTATACATCTCATAGAAGTGGTTACGTCCCATAGGTGTGCCTATGAACAACGCACCACCCTTTTGGTCAGCTAGGGCAGGTCTAAGGATCTGCTCAAAGACCTCTGGTTTCATATCTGCGTACTCGTCCATCACTAGGAACTTTAGTGACACACCACGCATAGTCTCCGGTCTGTCTGCACCCTTGAGGGATATAGTGGCACCGTTGACCAGTTTTATTTGTAAATTGTTAATGTGAGCACTCACTACCACTGGATTAGCCAAGTCTAGTAGTGTTTGCCACATGATGTCTCTAGCCTGCCCCTGTGTAGGAGCTACATAGAACACCTGTCCCTTGTCAGCCTGTAGTGCGTTTACAATAAGCATCCATGCAGCTAGTCTGGATTTACCTGTACGTCTACCAGCAGCTACAATCTTAAACCTAGTGTCATCTGCCCAGACTTGCTTTTGCCAGTCTAGTAGCTCAATGTTAAGACTTGTCATGTATTAACTTTCTTAACTGTTCCATCTGCTCCTTGTCCACAACTATTGTGTACTCAGTAGTAGGATCCTGTGGTTCTATATTGCCATCCCAGTTAAGATCCTCTTGTTTAGCTAGAGTCTCTCTGTATTCTTTGTTATCCATAAGTCCACATCACTGGTGCGTCAGTAGGTCTAATATCCACATGTACAAAGCCTCCGGCTACACCAATCCCTGTAAACCCTAGCTCTATGGCCTTCTTAACTATAGTGTGCCGTTGCACACCGGATGACACAGCTATGTCTGCTGCAATGCCTTGGGCATGAGTGCCAGCCTTAGGCTTCCTTAGTTCTATAGGATGCTCTGGTGATCTATAGCCGCTAGTGATAACAAAAGGGAAACCACAGGCCTCCCTTAGTTCATCTAAGGCCAAGATTAGTTCATCTTCAATCTCATTCTCACCTGTGGCTTGACACACAAACTCTTCCCTAGTGAAGTACTTAAACATCTGTGTATTCTCCGTCTATAGGTTCACTAGGTTCCACATCTGTTTCTACAGTGCCGCCTAAACCTGAGATTGTTATGTTTACTGATGATCTACCACTGGCTGCATCTTTCTCAAAGTAACTCAAGGGTAACATGCGATCCATCACTAGTTTCCATGCAGCCGCTTGATTCTTATGGTCATCATTAAGTGCCGCATCAAATATGCTGTCAAGTACCTTACGAGACTTAGGGGACGCAAGCATACGAGCTTTATACTCATTGATGATACCAGCGTCACCTTTAGGTCTACCTAGAGCTTTCCTAGAGCCTCTAGATTTAGAAGCTACCTCAGACTTCTTAGGTCTACCTCTTTTCCTTTTAGCAAGAGTAGGTTTATTATCAACATCCATGTGTATTTTACCTTATTGTCTCTCTAAGAATACTCTATCATTATAGCATATTTTTGTGTCCTTGTCAAGTCCTTTTTACTATTATTTAGTAGTGTACAATAATACTATAGTAATCAATAACTTGGCTATGTTAGTAAGTACTTACATTATAGGAGTTTTCTCTAGTTTTCTAATTTTAGCTCTGGTGTACAAGAGTGCCTACCCCCATTTGAACAGCAGCGCCACCGGCCCCCCC
>CERI01009023.1_pt1 | contig 10179 bp, 8 predicted proteins | sample 350261 | NCBI WGS metagenome assembly CERI01 (sample SAMEA2620979, study PRJEB7988) | marine metagenome | isolation source: saline water (ENVO:00002010), including
GGCAACAATTTTTACATCAGAAAGATTAAACTTTTTTGCAGATCCAAGCTGATGATGGATAGAGAGATACGTCTCACCACATATTTTTAAATTTTTATCTGTTAAACAGTTAAGGGTTGAATTCACGACTCCTTCAGAGGAATTTTCCACTGGGACAAGACCAAAATTAGCTACTCCAGAACTTACTTGATGAAACACATCTTCGATAGAAGCTCTAGGATCATCTTTGACTGATGACCCAAAATGCTGAACAAGCGCAGCTTCTGAGTGAGTACCACGCGGTCCGAGATACGCAATAGTTAACTCCTCTTCTAAGGATAAACAAGCAGATATCACTTCTTTAAAAATTGATCTCACTTTCTTATCTGAGATCACGCCATTGTTAAGTTTCGCAAGATTTCTTAGGATTTCAGCCTCTCGATCAGGTCTATATAGCGAAGCATTTTTATCAAGCAAGCCTTTAATTTCACCAACTTTATGAGCTAAGTTTCCTCTTTTTTGGATCAAGCTCAGTAATTTAAGATCAATGGCATCAATCTTGTCGCGAATAGGTTGTAATTTATCTTTACTCACAGTGTTATCCGTGTTTTTTCTCAAACTCTCTCATAAATTCTATTAAAGCATCTATAGCATCTTGAGGGGTGGCATTATATATACTTGCTCGCATTCCACCGATAGATCTATGCCCTTTAAGGTTTAGTAAACCCGCATTCTTTGAATCATGCAAGAACTGAGCGTCTAAATTAGAATCCTTCAAAATAAATGGAACATTCATTATTGACCGATTGGCAATAGCCACTGAGTTTGAATAAAAATCTGATGTATCTATAAATTGATACAAAGTCTTTGCCTTGATTTGGTTAATTTTTGCAATAGCTTCCAACCCTCCATTAGTTTTAAGCCATGAAAAAACTTTACCTGCTAAATACCATGCAAAAGTCGGCGGAGTATTAAACATGGAATCGGATTCTGCATGCTTTGAATATTGCAGCATTCCCGGCAGTTCATTTGATGCTGTTGCCAAAAACTCATCTTTAATAATGCATATGGTTAAGCCCGCTGGGCCTATATTTTTTTGGGCTCCAGCATATATCATTGAAAATTTAGAAACATCTACAGGTTCACTGAGAATAACAGAGGACATATCTGCAATTAATGGTGATTCTGTCTCCGGTGGTTGATGTAAAGCATTGCCTTGAATCGTTTCATTTGCAACATAGTGAAAGTAAGCAGCATCATTTGTATGATTCCACTCAGCAGCATCCGGAACATTTTGAAAATTTGATGTCTCTGATGACGCAACAGTATTTACTGTGGTAATCATTGAAGCCTCTGCAATAGCTTTTTTTGACCAACTTCCCGTGAGCAAATAATCCGCTGTTTTATCTGCAGCAAAATTCATTGGAATCATAGAAAACTGAAGAGTTGCTCCACCTTGTAAAAATAGAACTTGATAATTATCAGGAATGTCTAGTAAGTCAATTAGGTCTTGTCTTGCTGCAGAGGCAACTTCAATATATTCAGGGGATCTATGACTAACCTCCATTACTGACATGCCAGACTGATTCCATTCAAGAAGTTCGGATTGAGTTTCTTTTAAAACCTCTTCAGGGATAGCAGCTGGCCCAGCAGAAAAATTCCACTTACGCATTATTCTTCTGCGTCAGCAGTGTCTTCGTTGTCTTCTTCAGGAGGGATTCGGACTCCCTCGATTAATTTTTCACCATCTTTAGGAGTGATCACTTTTACACCTTGCGTATTTCTTCCAAGAGTAGGAATCTGACTAACAGCTGTTCTAATTAAGGTACCTTTATCACTGATGAGCATAATTCCATCATTCTCATCTACCGCCACTGCAGAAACCATTCTTCCATTCCTATCGCTTGTTTTTAATGCAATAACACCCTGGCCGCCACGATTATAGGAAGGAAAATCTTCCAGCCTTGTTTGTTTGCCATAGCCATTTTCTGATAAGCAAAGAATTTGCTTATTCGCATCGCCAATCATCAATGAAATAACTTTCATATCTTCTTTCAAAGATACACCCTTAACCCCTCTTGCTGTTCTGCCCATTGGCCTAACTTTTGATTCATGGAATCGAATTAACTTGCCCGAGGATGAGGATAACAAGATATCGTCATCGCCACCTGTAATAACGGTGCCAACAAGCTTATCGTCTTCATCTAACCGAATTGCTTTGATACCCGATTTATATTTTTTGTGAAAGAGATTTAAGTTTGTTTTTTTCACCACCCCATTTCTAGTAGCCATAAAAACAAATTTATCTTCTGAAAATTCATCAACCGGTAAAATCTGCGTAACGGTCTCGTCATCATCTAATTTCAACATATTCACTAAAGGTCGACCTTTTGAGGTTCTCGTGGCAACAGGAATTTCATAAACTTTAAGCCAAAATACTTTTCCTTTGGTGGTAAAACAAAGCAGCTGACTATGAGAGCTTAAGACATATAAGTTTTGAATAAGGTCTTCCTCCTTTACTGAGGCTCCTGCCTTTCCAACTCCGCCTCTTCTTTGCTCTCTGTACTCATCTAAAGGTTGCGTTTTGGCGTACCCACTTCTAGAAAGAGTTAATACTCGAGTTTCCTCTGGAATCAAATCTTCATTTGAAATATCGTGTCGAGTATCATTAATATTTGTTTTTCTCTCATCCCCAAAATTTTCTCTGACCTCAATCAACTCATCTTTAATTAATGTTAAAAGTGTATCCTTGTCATCAAGGATTTTTTGCAACTCTAGGATTACTGCCAAAATTTCATTAAATTCAGCCGAAAGATTATCTTGCTCCAAACCAGTTAGACGACCTAGTCTTAATTCAAGTATTGATTTAGCTTGTTCAGGTGATAACTTATAATTTTTGCCTTGAATTCCGTATTCTTTTGATAAGCCCTTCGGTCTACAGGCATCCGTACCAGCTTTTTTAAGGATTGCTTCTATCGGTCCAGCTTTCCAAGTTTTTTTGCATAATTCAACTGCTGCAATTTTAGTATCTTTGGATTTTTTTATGATGGTAATAATTGCATCAATATTTGCAATGGCTACCATAAGCCCTTCTACAATGTGACCTCTTTCCTTGGCTTTTCTGAGATCAAACTTAGTTCTTTTTATAACAACATCATGACGATGTTTAATAAATTCTTCTAAAACCTCTTTAATATTTAATACTCGAGGCTGACCATCTACCAGGACAGTAATATTAATTCCAAAGGAAGATTCTAATTGGGATTGAGTAAATAGATTGTTTTCTAAAACTTCAACTGACTCACCCCGTTTCACTTCTATTACAACTCTTAAACCATCTTTATCTGACTCATCCCTAATTTCACTAATGCCATCTATCTTCTTTTCCTTAACCATCTCCGCAATTCTCTCAAGCATTCTGGCTTTGTTAACCATGTAAGGAACTTCATTAATAATTAGTGAGCTCTTGCCAGAGTCATCAGTTTCAACAGAGGTTTTAGCTCGAACATGCACAATGCCTCGACCAGTTTTATAGCCTTGATAAATTCCTGCTCTACCATCAATGGTCCCACCAGTTGGAAAATCTGGACCCGTAATAATTTGAATGATGTCATCTATGCTGGCTTTTGGATTATCAAGCAAAAGCAAACAAGCATTTAGCACCTCAGTTAAATTATGAGGTGGGACATTAGTTGCCATTCCGACCGCAATACCAGAAGAACCATTTACCAGCAAAGCTGGAATTCTTGTGGGCATAACATCTGGGATTTGTTCGCTGCCATCATAATTGGGAGAGAAACTCACCGTATCTTTATCTAAATCATTCAGGATCATGTCAGTGATTTTCGCCATTCTAACTTCGGTGTATCTCATGGCCGCAGGTGAATCACCATCTATTGAACCAAAGTTACCTTGACCCTCAACTAGCATATATCTCATGGAAAAATCTTGAGCCATTCTAACCATTGCCTCATAAACGGCAGAGTCTCCGTGGGGGTGGTATTTTCCGATGACATCACCAACTACTCTGGCAGATTTTTTGTATGGTTGTCTGTAGGTATTTCTCAGAATATGCATTGCAAATAGAATGCGCCTGTGGACCGGTTTCAGCCCATCTCTAACATCTGGTAAAGCCCGACTATGGATGACGCTATAGGCATAGCTTAGGAAGGATTGCTTAAGCTCATCTTCGATATTAATTGGTAGGATTTCTTTTGCAAAATCAGTCATTTTTAAAGCCTAGAAACATCAGTTTTTGTACAGTGAAAATTTCACTATTTTCAAGTGAAATTTTACCATACTTAGAGAGTTTTTTAGTCTTTAAATTCGGATACAACCAAGCCAATTGACTCCTTTGCATCACCAAATAACATTCGCGTATTTTCTCGGAAAAATAGTGGATTCTGAACACCAGCAAAACCTGAAGACATTGATCTTTTGAGAACAAAAACAGTTTTAGCATTATGCACTTCAATGATAGGCATTCCATAAATTGGACTTCCCTCTTCTTCTGTAGCTGATGGGTTAACAACATCGTTGGCACCAATAACAATGGCGACATCAACAGAGTCCATTGCTGGGTTAACATCATCAGGCTCCGCCAAAAGATCATAGGAAACATTTGCTTCTGCAAGCAATACATTCATATGACCAGGCATTCTTCCCGCAACAGGGTGGATTCCATACTTAACTTCGGTACCATTTTCTTCTAACAGTTCGCCCATCTCTCTCACAACATGCTGAGCTTGCGCTACAGCCATTCCATATCCTGGAACAATTAACACAGAAGAAGCATTCTCTAAAATTAAGTATGCATCTTCAGCACTAATGGGCTTAACCTCTCCTTGCTCAACTTCCCCTGAAGATTGTGTTGCTGAGGCATAACCAACAAATAAAATGTTACCGATTGTTCTATTCATAGCCTTGGCCATAATAACGGTAAGAATTAGTCCACTGGCTCCAACAAGCGAGCCGGCAACAATCAAAACATTATTTAATAGTAAGAGACCGGCAAATGCAGCGGCAATTCCTGAAAGAGAGTTCAATAGTGATATAACAACTGGCATATCGCCGCCGCCTATTGGCGTAACAAATCCCAAGCCAGCAATCAAAGTTAGACCTAAAAAGAATAAAAAGTAAGAAGGCACTGATGGGATAACTGTTGAGATAGATGGCTCAAATATTACATAAACTAAGGCTGGAAGGCTTAAATAAAAGAAAGAGATCAATACATTTGTAATCCATGATCCTTTGCCTAATTTAATTCGTTCTGATAATTTTCCATAAGCTACCAATGACCCCGAGAAGGTTATGCCGCCGATGTAAACTGTGAGCATAATTAATGCATGCTGAAATAACGAATTGTCTGGAGCGTTGAACTGTGACCATGCAATTAGAAAGGTTGCCAGTCCTCCAAACCCATTAAATAGAGCCACCATTTCTGGAATAGCAGTCATTTTGACCTTAATAGCAATTGCAGAGCCAATCAAACCTCCAAGAAGAACTCCTGCAACAATAACTTTGTAATCTATTTCTAGACTCAGGCAGGTAATAGCAACGGCCGAAAACATTGCCAAAGCTGACAAATAATTACCTTTTACAGCAGTAGCCTCTTTCCCTAGCATTTTGATACCAAGAATAAATAGTATTGAGGATCCTATGTAAACAAGATTTTGAATTGCTGAAATATTAGTTATAGATTCCATAAGATTATTTCTTTTTAAACATACTAAGCATTCTGTTGGTTACAAGATAGCCACCAAAAACATTAATTGAAGCAAATAAAATTGCTCCAAAAGCTAAAAGATTCTGAGTTTGGCCATCACCAGAGAGCATCAGAGCTCCAACCAAAGCAATGCCAGAAATAGCATTAGCCCCAGACATTAAAGGTGTATGCAAAGTGCTGGGAACTTTTGCAATAAGCTCTAATCCCAGAAATATAGATAACAATAAAACGAACCCTAATAAAATATACATTTCCATTATGCAAACCTCTCATTCTTAATTTCACCACCAAAAACTAATACGCTACTTTGTATTACCTCATCCTCAAAATCAAAATTTAATGCACCAGATTCTGGATCATAAAAATCTGTAATCCAATTGATAATATTATTTGATAGCGCAAATGAAGCGTGATTAGAAACTCTTGAAGAAAGGTTAGAAACTCCAACAACTTTTACGCCATTGATATCTATTACCTCATCAACAGCAGATCCCTCGACGTTCCCACCAGTCTCAACAGCCATATCAAGAATAACGCTGCCTGGTTTCATTTGCTTAATGGTGGCTTGATCAATAATCCTTGGTGCAGGTCTCCCAAATATCTGAGCGGTGGTAATGACAATATCAGATCTTGCACAAACCAAACTTTGCAGTTCCTTTTGTTTTGCAATCTGCTCTTCTGTTAATTCTTTTGCATAGCCTTGGTCAGTTTGACCTGTTTCGCCTAAATCTATCTTTACAAATTTAGCGCCCAGCGATTTCACCTGCTCTTCAACCACATCTCTTGTATCAAATGCTTCTACTCTAGCTCCAAGTCTTTTTGCAGTTGCGATAGCTTGCAATCCAGCAACTCCTACGCCTATTACAAATACTCTTGCAGGCTTCAAGGTTCCTGCTGCAGTCATCATCATAGGCAAAGCAGAATTGAGGTGTTGAGCTGCTTCAAGCACCGCAGCGTAACCAGCAAGATTTGCTTGTGAGCTTAAGACGTCCATTTTTTGAGCTCTGGTGATTCTTGGAATAAATTCCATGCTCACAGCATTTAATTTTGCAGTTGCCATCGCCTTGAGTTCATCCTGAGCATAAAAGGGATTGAGCATACCAATGACGGATGCGCCTGATTGAATTTGGTTTGTCTCAGAAGAGGCAAGAGGAGATGGGGTGATAATCACATTGCCTTTGCTAAGACATTCATCTCTAGAACTGCATGTCAGACCAAGAGTTGTGAGAGCTTCATCAGAAACATTGATGCCTTTGCCGATACCTGACTCAAACATCATCGATGTGCCTTCTAATTCAATTAACTTAGATAATGTTTCAGGATGAATTACAGAGCGAAGATCTGTCGCGTCTGGAGATTTTAATGCAGCTATAATCATAAATTTATCAAGGCTTAATTCTTTGTAGTTCATTTCAGTTGATTTACTGGGTCTTGTCAACAATTTCTAAGAAAGCTTTAGCTCTAATATTATTAGAGCAAATTAAATGTAGTTGAGCTACAGTAATGCAATTGTTTTTTGATCATTCCTTTCACAATAAAACCTTTTATAAATTCAGGCTAACCCCGCCATCTACAGTAATTAACTGGCCAGTAACAAGCTCGCTTGCAACAATTAAATTATAAATAATCTCAGCTATGGATTCAGGTGAGCAGGTTTTGCCTAATGGAGAGGTATTTATAATGTGTTGTTTTGTTGCCTCAAATCTTTCTTCGCCCATGCCTTTTTTCAACCATTCTCCTTCAATAAATCCTGGGCACACAGCATTGACTCTTATTGGTCCAAGGTTTCTTGCCATAGATAAAGTCATAGAATTGAGAGCACCTTTTGATGCAGCGTAGGCTATTGAGCTTCCAATTCCTTTAATGCCTGCTATGGAGGAAATATTAACAACGCTTGGATTACCGCTATTTAGCAAATGTTCCTTTAACGCTCTCACCATCTGAAATGGACCAATAACATTAACTGAATAGATGCTTTGAAAATCTTCAGCATCAAGACCCCCAAGATTTCCGTGATCCCATACAAACTTTGTTGTTCCTGCATTATTTACAAGAGCATCAACCCTTCCCCATTTATTTATAGCCTCTTCAACTGTATGGATGCAATCCCCATCATTTGAAACGTCTGCCTTAATGGCTATGACTTCTGCTGTCTTGCTTGTACATTCTGCTGCCACAATTTCTGCTGCCTCGATTGAAGAAGAACAGGTAATTAGGACATTCCAACCATTAGAAGATAAAATTTTTGCAGTTGCGGCTCCGACGCCCCTGCTTCCCCCAGTAACAATTGCGACAGGATTTTCTAACATTTGAAAGCTCCAACAAATAAATAAATATTTTCTATTTTTGCATGCAATGATGTAATCTTCCACTTTGAAAAAAAATTAAGTTATGAATCAAAATATTGATCAAAATGAGGTAAATAAATTTGCGGCAATTGCAGACAAGTGGTGGGATCCTACTGGAGACTTCAAGCCACTGCATGTTATCAATCCCTTAAGAGCTGGCTATATTGATCAGAAAATTTCTTTAAAAGGTTTAAAAGTTCTTGATGTAGGTTGTGGAGGTGGTTTGCTAGCCGAAGCCTTTGAATCTATGGGAGCGTCTGTTACCGCAATTGATGTAACAGAGGCAAACATAGAAGTTGCAAAACTGCATGCAAAAAAAGCAGGAAAGACTATTTCTTACATGATGACGCGTGCTGAAGATTTAGCCATTAAAGAGCCGGAGTCTTTCGATGTGGTAGCCTGCCTCGAGGTGATTGAACATGTGCCAGATCCTGGGCAGCTTATTGATGCTTGCGCAAAACTATTAAAGCCCAAGGGTGAGATGTTTTTATCCACGCTAAACAGAAATCCACGTTCATTTGTAACCGCAATTTTGGGAGCAGAATATATTTTTAATATTCTCCCCAAAGGAACTCATGAATGGAGTAAATTCATCAAGCCCGCTGAGCTAGAGAAATATATGCGAACTGCTGGGATAAGGCTCAAAGAAAGTAAAGGCATGTTTTACAATCCAATCTTTCATACAGCCCAATTAAACAATGACCTTGGAGTTAACTACATGATGCATGGCTCAAAGAATGCCTAAAGGAGTTTTGTTTGATCTGGATGGCACTCTGCTTGATTCTGCTCCAGACTTTATCGTGAGCTTGAATACCTTGCTACAAAAGTACAATCGACCAAAGCTTGATCCAGAGATGATTAGAAGCCATGTTTCTGATGGAAGTTGGAAGTTGGTTAGCTTGGGTTTTGGAATAGAAGAATCTCATGATGACTGTGCTCAATTAAGAGAAGAGCTTTTGATTGAGTATGAAAAGAATTCTTTGGTTTATGGGGGCGCCTTTCCTGGTATTTCAGATGCTCTGGATTACCTGCTAGAGCTTGGGATTCCCTATGGAGTTGTGACCAATAAGCCACTTAGGTTTGCTGAGCCGATTCTACAAAATGAGCCAGCATTTAAGAATTGTCGCACTTTGGTGTGTCCAGATCATATAAATAAAATTAAGCCTGATCCAGAAGGTATATTAAAGGGATGTGAAGATTTAAGTATCGGTCCCAGTGACTGCTTATACATAGGCGATCATATGAAGGATTTAGAAGCAGGAATTAACGCGGGCACAAGAGTAATAGCATGTTATTTTGGCTACTCTCTAAAAGCTGGTGACCATGATGAAAGTATTCTAGGGGCTAACCATCCAATAGATTTAATTGATTTAATGAAAGCCTAGTCAAAAATGAGTATTTTAAATAAATCGATTCTAATTACGGGATCCTCAGATGGCATAGGGAAAAGCTTAGCAATAGAATTCTCAAAGCTTGGAGCAAATATTATTTTGCTTGGAAGAAATTCTACTAAGCTTGATGAAGTCTATGACCTTTTAGATCATTCTCATCCGTCTCAGAAACATCTCATTATAGAAGCTGATTTGGCATTGCTTAGCAATGAAGCGGCCCAAGAAATATTAATTGCCATCAGTCAGGAATTTGAAGTGTTGGATGGAATCATCCATAACGCTGCAATTCTTGGAACTATGTCCTCTCTTGAAGACTATGACCTATCAAACTGGGATGAGGTGATAAAAGTAAATTTGCGCGCTCCCTTTATCCTCACAAAGACATTAAAAGTAATGTTAGAGAGCGCATCTCTTCCAAGACTAATCTTCACCTCATCAGGAGTTGCTAATAAAGGAAAAAGTTTTTGGGGAGCATATTCAGTCTCAAAGTTTGGCATTAAAGGCTTAGCAGAAATTTTTAAAGACGAGCTTGAAACAACCACCAATATTAAAGTATTTAATTTTGATCCGGGGAAAACAAGAACTAATATGAGGGCATCAGCCTATCCGGCAGAGGATCCCAATACTTTAAAATCTCCAAAAGAATTAATAGATTGCTATTTATGGTTCTTTAACAAAGAAAGCTCTAGCTCATCACAAAGCTATTTTGAATTTTTAGAGCTTTCTAATCACTTGA
>CERI01035112.1_pt1 | contig 10165 bp, 7 predicted proteins | sample 350261 | NCBI WGS metagenome assembly CERI01 (sample SAMEA2620979, study PRJEB7988) | marine metagenome | isolation source: saline water (ENVO:00002010), including
CTAATAGCTCAATCGGCTTGATTTATGCACTGAAAAAAATTTATAAAATAGATCATTTGATATTATTTTTAGTATAAGAACACTAATGCTCAATCCGTTTTTTAATCTAGGTTAATGAATTATAGAAAAGAAATTGATGGACTTAGAGCCATATCAATTTTACCAGTAATTTTTTTCCATTTTGGATATCCTGCCTTTAGTGGTGGGTATATTGGTGTAGATATTTTTTTTGTAATATCAGGTTATTTAATTACCACTTTCATAATTAAAGAAAATGATAGAAAAAATTTTTCACTAATTAAGTTCTATGAAAGAAGAGCTAGAAGAATCTTGCCGCTTCTTTTGATAGTTCTATTAATTACAACATCTATCTCTTACTTTTTATTTACACCAACTTATTTAGATTTTTACTATAAAAGCGTATTAGCAGCATTATTTTTTTACTCTAACTTCTTCTTTTGGAACAAAAGTGGATATTTTGAAACTGGATCAGATATAAATCCAATTTTTCATACTTGGAGCCTATCTATTGAAGAACAATATTACTTAATATTTCCGCTTGTTTTTCTTTTTTTTATTAAAATATTTGGTAAAAAAATTATTACTCTTTTATCAGCTACAATACTCATTGGCGCATGTCTTTCACATTATTTATCAATGTTTCATCCAAGTGCAAATTTTTACTTATTACCCTTTAGAATATTCCAAATCAGTATTGGGGTATTAACAGCAATTTTATTAAATTATTACAAATTTTCAAAATTTAATATATTTACTAAAAATATTTTTTCTTTATTTGGCTTATTTTTAATTATTATATCTATTTTTTTATTCAATGAGGACACTTTATCTCCAAGTCTATTTTCTCTAATTCCTCTTGTAGGATGTTCTTTAGTAATATTATTTACAAATGAAAGAACTTATATTTTCAAAATTTTAACAAATAAAATTTTAGTATTTGTTGGTTTATTATCTTACGGATTGTATCTATGGCACATTCCAATCCTAACATTCTATAAAATTAATTATTCAATTAATGATATTTTTGATTATATTATAATTTTATTGTTAACGTTTTTAATAACATTAATTACTTGGAAGTATGTAGAAAAACCGTTTAGAAATTTTGAGCTTATTAAATCAAAATTGTTTTTTAATATATTATTGGTATTTTTAATATTGTTTTTAGGTTTGATATTTACTCTAATTTTTAACTCAGGAAAGAGAATATCAAATTTTGAAAAAAATTTAGATCCTGAAAATAAAAAAATATTTTTAGAAACATCAAAAGCAACCAAAACTGCTGGATATGAGAGCATGTATGATGATGGTAATTGTAAATTTTGGTCAAAAAATTTAGACGATGATTTTTTAAATCGTTTTGAAAATTGTAAAAATAAAGCTAATCAAAAAGCAATTATAATGCTGGGAGATAGTCATCAAATGGATTTATATAATGGAATATCCAAGACATCTGATAAAAAATTTATAGCGAGTATTTCAAGAGGAAGATGTAGGTTGCACACTCCTAATCCCTTAGGCTATCAAGGTTGCCAATTTAGTGAAATTAAAGACTTTTTAGAAAAAAACTCAAAAGAAATTAGCACATTAATATACCACCAATCAGGCAGCTTTTTTCTAAGTGGCTCAAAAAATTTACCAATCAAAACAAAACATATAATGGAAACAATTAATTATTTATTGACTTTTACCGATATTGAGAATGTAATTTGGATTGGGCCAAGGATTGAACCAAATATAATGATGGATTTTACTTTTACAAAAAATTATAAAAAACATAAAAAGTTTGTAAATTATAATATTAAATATGTTGATGAGCAAATTACTAAAAAAACATTTAATTCAAATATAAAATATATATCATTAATTAAAGCAATTAATTTTGAATTTAATAAAGATTTTAATGTAGATGGAAAGTTTACATATTCTGACTATGATCATTGGAGTGAGTTTGGTGAGTTTTATTTTACAGAAAAAATTTTAGCTTATTCTAAGCTTTTAAGAAAAGTTTTTTAAATTTTGTATTTTTTCAGAATTACAGTTTTTTAATTTAATACATTTAGGTGTTTACAGTGTAATTTTAAGACAAAATAATCCCTTGCAATCATCAAAAATTATATGTCTCACTTTATCAATTAATTAAAAATTCTTGTTTAGCAAAATTGTTGTTATCAAAATTATAAATTTATATTAAGGAAATCTATTCAATTTATTCATATAGCCAAACATATACCCATGTTAAGAAAACATACGTATTAGAATCTTTGAAATCCATTGAGATAGAAAATTTTAAGATTATTTATTTTAGAAATATTTATCGACACTCTTTATCATTAATTTTTTTTTTTATTGACTTAATAATTTCTGGTTGTTCTATTACACGTATCCATGAAAAAGTAAAAATTTCATTATTTGAATCCTTGTTTACATATTCCCAAATTTTGTCACCATTATTATTATAAAATATTACCCTTCCAAAATTTGTTTCTTCAACAATTAACGATCCATCATCTAAAATTTCTGAAAGACCTTCATTATAAGTTTTAAAATTATCTTTAACTAAAGATTTATCAAATTTTTTATTAAAACTATTTGTTTCGAAATTATATATAATAATATTTGAATAATTGTTTTTTTTGGGAAAGGCATTATTATTAAATATAGATATTTCTTTGTTGGATATAATATCCACATCATGTTGTAGAGAAAAAGGTCCTTCTATAACCCTAATTATTTTATTAGTTGTTGGTCTATATTGAATAATTTCATTTAAATGATTACTGCTTAAAAACAAATCCCCTTTTTCCCAGTACTTTGATGTAAATTTAGCAGGCTCTATATCATTTAAATGGAAATAATCCTGAGTATTAAAAAATTTATTTGTCTTTAATAAATCATTTTCTAGATATATTTCTATTAATGATTTCTCACTAATAATTTTACCCTGGTAGTTTAAAATTGATATTGCATCTTCATAAAAACCAAATTCATTAATAAATTCACTTGTGATTTTTGAATATGGGTATAGCAGAGATGGGACTATCAATTTTTGATCGTAATTCATAATTGAATGATGAAATCTATTATCACTATTTATCCACTCTAAATTTCCACAAAAATCTATTTTTAAAATTGGACCATATCCAAGATTAGTGATTACCCCTCCATCATTAAGAATTAAAGGATGAAAAAATCTAAATTTATTTTTATTGTTATCTATCAAGAACTCTTTAAGTTCACTTTTATTTTTTAATTCTATTTCATTTACAATTTCCTCAAAATCAATTTCATAAGAATGAAGCAATGACAAATCATTTAATTTTCTCAATTCTATAATTGGTTTTTGCAAATCTCCATCATATCTAGATATGATTATCATTTTATCATTATTTAAATATTTTTCGAAGATTTTGATTTTAGGAAGATTTTTATTTTTATTTCCTTGAGCAGGTTGAAGTTTGTTGTGTTGATTTGTTAAAATAATATTAAAAATATCTATAAATTCAGCAAAAAAAATCATTCCTTTTAATGGTAAGCTTTTTTTCGTTTCTAAAAATGATTTTGTTTGATAATAATCCTTAATTTCGTTACCGATATAAATAAAAATAATGATAAAAAACAAAAGTACACTTACAAAATATTTTAATTTTTTTAAAAAAGTCATTAAGAAACCAAATAAACTATTTAGTTTTAAAATCATATCAATAAATTTTATTTTTTTTTTCACATATAGTGATTTTGCTTTTTCATACGTTGGTCCTGGGTTGGGTGGTGGTATAATTGCAGCAGTTATAGGGATTTTGTTTGCAATAATACTTGCAGTAACAGCCCTATTATGGGTACCAATAAAGAAATTAAAAGAAAAACTATCAAAAAAAGATATCGAAAATGATGAAGAGAGAAATGGGAAGTAATTATGAATTATATTGGATTAATATTTCTTTTAATAACTTTCTATTTTTTTCTTAATAAGTTAAGCATATTTAAGATAATAAAATCTTACTTTAAGCTATATAAAAATATATTCAAATTAATTTTTGACATTAATTATCTTAAAAAAAGTAAAGACAAATTATTTTTACTATATGCGAAAAAGCTATTAGTGCTATCTTTGAAAATTTTTATTTTTATTGTTTTAATATTAATAAGTATTTTTATAATAAATTATTTTATTAAAGGTTTTTACTCATATTTGTTAACTCTAAGGGGTATTTTAGATTTATTCATTGTGGGTATAATTTTTAAACTAATACTTAGATATGCAAAATTATAGTTTTTTCCAGAAACTGCTTCATAAATTTTTTTTTAATATAAAATTAATAAATTTATTATTATACGAATTAGAAAAATTTTTTTTCATAAATAAAGTTTATAATTACAATAACTATAAACATATTTTTATCACAGGACTTCCAAGATCTGGTACCACACCGTTGCTAAACTGCATCTTTAAATCAGAAATGTTTGCCTCATTAACTTATGAAAATATGCCATATTTATTTGCACCTAATATTAGTTTAGCAATAAATGTTTCTGAAAATTTTGAAAAAAAAATTAGATTTCATAATGATCAGATTTATTTTGATTTGAAAAGTCCGGAGGCTTTTGATCAACCCTTTTTAAATTTAACAAAAAATAATCTAAATGAATTTAGTAATTATGTAAATTTAATATTACATAGTAAAAAAAAAGAAAGATATTTAAGTAAAAATAATAAAAATTATATAAGAATAAGTGAACTTAAAAAAATTTTTCCTAATGCGATTTTTTTAATACCGATTAGATATCCTATTAACCATTCAAATTCATTATTTAATCAACACAAAAATTTTTCATCACTACAGAAAAAAGATAAGTTTATTTTAGATTATATGAATTTCCTAGATCATCACGAATTTGGTTTAAATCATAAAGAATGGTTTAAGCCTATTAAATATACAAATTATAATGAATTAAATTACTGGTTAGAACAATGGTACTTATTTTATAACAATATTTATGACAAATTTATAAATCAAAAAAATGTACATATCTTAATATATGAAAATTTATTTGATGATTTTTACAGATCAAAAATAACTAATTCTTTAGATTTAAAAAATATTAATCTTGATCTTGAGAATAAAAATATCAATTTGAAAAACCTAGATATTGACAATGATTTAAAACTTAAATCAATTAATCTTTATAATAAATTTTTAAATTCTAACCATTTCAACACTAATTATTCTTGATAATATATTTTAATTACTAATGTTGTAATTCTTAATTAAAATTAATGTAGTTAATTTTAAATTTAAAAATAACTTTAAAAATAAAGACAAATTCATATTTAAATTTAATGACCACAAAAGTCTGTTTAAAGAAAATTTATTTTACAAAAATTTTAAAATATTTAAACATTTGTATACAAGCTTTCTTATAATAAATTTTCCATTAGACTTAAATTATAATTTTTTAAGCACATATATCGAAGCAGATGAATCGCCCCATAAGTAAAAAACATCTACTTCATCGTCATAAATAATATCTCTTACTCTCTCTTGAAGCTCAAAATATTCTCTCTCAACTACTTTGTTATCTTCAAACTTAAAAAAATGAATGGATTTTATTCCTGTTTTTTCTTTTTGATATCCTAGGGTTCCTATAATCATAAAGTCTTGCTTTTCATCCAAATCTCTGTTTGCAAAATAAAAATATGGTATCTTAGTTATTGTTACAGGTGCCACAGAATAAGGAAAATAAAATGCAGGCTCCAAGAAACCGTATTTTTTGTGACTTTTATAAAAAGGAGCTTTTTCATATTTGAGTTTATTTCTCTTATCTTCTCTTTTACCAGAGTAATGATCTCCGTAAGAAGATATTGGCCATCCAAAATTTTTTATTTGCGAGACTGAGAGATTATTTATATTAATTTCATCTCCCCCATCTGGTCCATGTTCTACAGAAAATATTTTATTTTTACCCCTATCATAATACATCCCTTGCACATTTCTATGACCCATTGATAAAATTTCATATTTTTTTGTATCAAGACTAATCTTAATTATTTTACCAAAATAATTTGATTTATCTTGCGCATGATCTCTATATCGATATTCCCCAACAGAAAACAAGATATGATTTTCGTCATATGCCAAAATTTTTCCACCAGATTGATGTGCGGTAAATTCACCATAATCATTATTGATTTTTACACAATCTTTTTTTACTAAGAAATCCTCAAAATTTAAATAATTCATATTTAAATCAGCAACTATTAATGAAGTGTTATAGCAATCTTTCTGCAGCTCTTTGGTATATGAAATATAAATTTTTTTTTGGAATATTAACGCTCCTTTAATTCCAAAAGTGCTTTCTTCATAAAATCTATCATCAGTTATTATTTGTTTTAAATTTGAATTTATAGGATTAATTTTTTTTGGATAATATTCATCAGAAAGAAATTCTTTTTTTTTTAAATAAGAAATTAAACCTGAAGCCCCAACAATATAAATATTTTTTTCATCCAGTGTTAAATATGCAGAAGCTTTTCCTAAATGTTTTGGAACATTATATTGTGTAGTGTATTTTTTTATTAAAAATTTTTCATTAAAAACATTGAATTCACGATATTCATCGTAATTAATTTGAATAGGTTCACTTAGTTTAAATTTTAAAGCAAGTATTTCCCTATCAAATTCTATTCCTAACTTATTATTTTCCTTAACTTTTTCATTTAACTTTTTAATTTCAATTTTCTGCAATTTATTTTGAAAAAATATTTCATGGATTGATATTTTTAATGACTTTGGGACATAAATTGAGAATTTATCTATATAATTATCCCTTCCAATTGTTACCCAAAGTTGTTGATATGCAGCTATTATAACAATTAAGAATATAAAAACTCTAAATTTTGTAATTTTCATATGATACTATTTTCGAAGAAAGATTAAAATTATCATAAAATATAATCAAGTATAATAGTTAGATTAACATGTGACATTTTTAATTTCTTCCTAAAAATAAAAACTTGTAAATTTCCGGCTTTTCATCAATTTTTTCTTTCCAAAGAGAGTAACTATCCCACCCCATATCTAATCTTGGTTTTGAAAAAATATTAAATTTATCTTGTTTTCCAAAAAAAAAGAGTTTGAAAAAATAAGAACCGACTTTATTAATATGGTAAATATTTTTTCTCTGATTAAAAATATCTGTTAAAAAAAAATATTTTTAATCATTTTCATTTCAATTAAATTATATTTAAATATTTCTGTTTAGACGTTTTCCAAATTTTTTGATCATTTAATATCTTTAAAATTTTTTTCGCACTATCACCCTTACCAAAAATTTTACTCATTTTGAATTTTTTATTACTTTTATTTTTTATGTAAAATAAAATTTCTTTTTTTGAAAAATGACAATTAAAAATTGATTTTGATTTAGCTCTATTTTTTTGACGACTACCTATATTTAAAGATGGAATTCCATAAATTGGTGCTTCTCTAACACCAGCACTTGAATTTCCAACTATCATTCTTGAATTTTTGAGCATTGTTAAAAAGTATTCAAATCTTAATGAGCTAATAACTTTAAAATTATCATTATTTTTGAATGATTTTTTGTAAATTTTAATTATTTCTTTAAATCCAAAATCATTATTTGGATAAATAACTATAAATTTTTCTTTAGTATCTAAGAGTGAATTTATTAAACATTTTGTATCTTTTTTGATTTTTTTAATATCCTTTGTTTCCGGGTGGTAAAGCAAAATGAAATAATCATTAAAATTTATATTGTATCTTTTTTTTGCATTTTCTATTGATGGTAAATTTTTTGACAACATTACATCTATGTCAGGGCTTCCACAGGTGAATATTTTGCTTCTTTTTTCACCCATTCTTGACAACCTTTTTTTTGCAAGATTATTCGATACAAAATGAACGTGGGACAATTTTGAGATAGAATGTCTTATATGCTCGTCAATATTTCCTGAAATTTCACCACCCTCAATATGCCCTACAAGTATTCCTTTAAAAGATGCAGAAATCGCTCCAGCGAGTGCTTCTGACCTATCTCCATGAATAATTACCATATCTGGTTGCTCTTCATTAAGAAATTTTGAAAAACCTGTAATTGTTTTTGCGATTGTTAAATCTAGGTTATTATTGTCCAAATAATTATTAAATTTGCAAAGTATACTCTCCGAAAATGATTTTTTTATCTCGTTGTATGTATAGCCAAAAACTTTATTTAAATGCATTCCTGTAACAAAAATTTTTATTCTAAATTTTTTTTTACGGAGTAATTTAATCACACTTTTGATTTTACCAAAGTCCGCCCTAGTGCCCGTTAAGAAAATTATCTTTTTAAATATCACTTTTTTTAATTTGAGTGTTGGTCTCTATATTTTTTTTTGCTTTTTTACCAATCAGATATTTGTAATCTTTTACTTTATAAAAACCTGTTCCTGGTCTAATTGGAAAAATGTTATTAGCATTGAGTTTTTCACCTTTAAAAATTTTTCTAGTGCTTGCGACGGAGGCAAATGCAAATGCAATTGTCTTTTTTTCTTCCTTTAAAGCCATTTTTTTACCTTTCATAGCTGAATATATTGTATGTGAACCTTCAATAAGATTTTTCAAATCTGTAGGGTCAAGTGATGCTTTCATATCTGGTCCACTACTTTTTTTATTATCAGTAAAATGTTTTTCAACAATTGAAGCGCCTAATGAGATTGCACCTAAAGCTGTATAAATTGTTTCTGTATGATCCGATAGCCCAATAATTGAGTCTTTAAATTTTTTCTTTAACTCTAGCATTGCTTCAAGTCTCACTAATTTTGGAGGAGTTGGATATATGTTAGTGCAGTGAAGAAGTGCGTATGGGATTTTAAATTTTCTTATTATGTTAACAGATTTTTGAATTGATCTAATATTATTCATTCCAGTGCTTAAAATTATTGGTTTTTTCTTTGAACAAATGTATTCAACCAAGGGATAATTATTGCATTCACCGGAACCTATTTTGATCATTGGAACATTAAATTCAACCAACCTGTCAACAGCTTCTTTACAAAAAGGAGTACTTATAAAAATAGCATTTTTTTGAGTGATATATTTTGCTAATTTTTTTTCATCTTTATATGAAAGTGTATATCTTTTAATTACAGAATAAATTGAAGATTTTGCATTGCCAGGTAGAATTTTTTTAGACTCAATGGACATTTCTTTATCAGGAATATGAGTTTGATGTTTGATAATTTTTGCACCATTTTTGATAGCCAAATCGACTAAATAAATTGCCTTGTCAATTGATCCGGAGTGATTTATTCCGAGATCAATGATAATTGAAGGTGGGTATGAGTCTCCTATTTTAAAGTTTTTAAATTTGATCATTTAGTTATTTTTTGCGATATTTTTATTTATATATCTATATATTTAATTTTTAATATTTCTATTATTATAATGCTTTTTTTTCAAAAAACTTTTCCGCTAAAAAAAAATCTTCTTTATCATCAATACTAATTGAATATTTACCTGATACGACATAACCAAAAAAGTTTTTTCCTATAATTATATTTTTTTGAATATTTGAAATTTTTGAAAAATACATTGATCCAGCTGGTACAAATTTTAATTTATTCTTTTGTCTTGGTTGAAATATAATTTTTTTATCATAAGGTTTAAAAACGTCTTTATACTTAATTATCATTTGATTTGGATCATGTCTAATTTTTTTAATAGTAAGTATACTGTCAAATTTATTAGATTTTATTTTTAAAAAAGCTTTTTTAAAATGAGTTGAATTTCTAAAAGGACTTGTGGGCTCTAAAATTAATACATAATTATAATTATTTCCTTTATTTTTTTCTTTTTTAATTATGTATTTTATAACATCTAGGCTTTTAGTTAATTTTGTTGCTAATCGCTTTGGTCTTAATTCATTTTCAAAGGGGTAATATTTTTGAGCAATTTTTAAATATTTTCTTGAGTCAGTAGAAAAAATTAATTTATCTATAAATTTAAGTTTCTTTGCAAAATTAATTGTATGAAAGATCAAAGGTTTACCATTAATTTTTTTTATATTTTTATTTTTTAATCCTAGAGAACCAGATCTTGCAGTTATAATTGCTATTGTTTTCATATATTTTATGTTAATA
>CERI01039070.1_pt1 | contig 10164 bp, 10 predicted proteins | sample 350261 | NCBI WGS metagenome assembly CERI01 (sample SAMEA2620979, study PRJEB7988) | marine metagenome | isolation source: saline water (ENVO:00002010), including
GAATATTTTCATAATGTTCAAAATAATCAAATGTAATATCTTTATTTTTATCATTTTTATACCATGTAAATTGTTCGGAACTATCTACATTATCTGGTAATTTTTTATTTGAATTAATAAATTCCACGATTCTTGTTAATTTTACAGCACAGCACGAGAAAAATCCTGCATCATGTGTTATTTTAATCATATATATATATATAATATTTTAATGCAAAAAAAAGTCATTCTTTCTATTTAAATAAAATTGAAAATTTTTAATTCTTTTTTAATTAAATAGAAAGAATGAGTTCTTTTAAAAATGAAACTATGGATTCTAATCTAGGAGAAAAACGTAAACGTTTTAATATTGAAGAAGAAGAAGAAGAAAAAAATCAAAGATTATCTTTAGATAATTCTAATACTTTAGATAATTATAATCATATTATAATTTCCAAAAGTTATAGAAAAGAAATGATATTAGATTTACAATTTAAAAATGATTTATTAGAAAGTGAAATAATTTCAGTAGTATCTAATAATTTACAAAAAAGTGATAATAATACTTTATTTTATATAGCTGGGTTTGATAAATTAGAATCAAAATTACAAACAAAAGATAACGAATTATTTTATTTTTCAAAATGTTTATTTATTGTATTTTGTATTCCAAAAGAATTAATTTATAATCTTATTGAAAATAATATTTTAAGTTGTTATTTCTATATTGGAAATCATAATGAAAAAGATAAATTTTTAATTATGAATAAATTACCAGAGAGAACTAATTTAAGTATTGCATCCGAGAGTGGTATTAATCTACCATATAAAACTAGTTTAATTACTTTTCAAAAAGATTAATATTTATTTATTAATTTATCAACGATTTACACGTCTTCTTCTTCGAGTTGGTGTATCTGGTCTAATATAACGAGGATTAGAATGTGGTATATTATGACGACTATTATAATGTGGTCTATTATGACGAGTTGAATTTGCTCTAGTATGACCAGTTGAATTTGGTATAGTAGGTCCAGTTGAATTTGGTCTAGGACTATTTCTATATGGATGAGTAGTTCCAGTTGGTGAGGTACGGTGGTAATTAGGATCCCAACCTCCATATCTATTTCTATGTTTAGAAAATCTAGGCATACGAAGTCCAATACTTCCTAATGCTGGTCCGAATGTATATGATGCTCTTTTTAGAAAAGAACGGGTTGGGCGTCTTTTAAATGACTTTCTTTTATGTCTTCTAGTTTTACCGCCAAAAAAATTCATTATATAGTATAAAAATATATTAATTCCATGGAATATGGATATCCCTCATATTTTTTCTTAAAAAAATATTTAATTTAATTAAATCATCTTTTGAGTAATTATTAGAGTTATAAAGTTCATTTAAATAATTATATATAAATAAATTGTATTGATAATGTCCGTTTATATGAATTGGTCGATTACTATGTAAATTTAATTTTAATTCGCCCAATTTAGTAGGTAAAAATTGAAAATTATAACCATCTTCTATATTATAATTGCAATTTAAAATTACAGGATGATATTTATGTTCTCTTGGAATAATATGATGAATTTCAATTTGACTATTTAATTTAAATCTTTTTTTATATGATTTAAATCTTGATTTTGTAAATCCTGAAAATAATAAACAAGAATAGGTTAATATTTTCATAGCCATTATTTAAAATATTAGAAGAAAAAATTTATAAAATCTTTAATCGTATTTTTTTCTTAATATCATTCTCTCCTAAAAAAAGAAATAGTTTGAAACTTTTATTAGAATAATTTTCTAAATCATTATTAATGATTACTTTTGATATAAGGTTAATATCTTGCAAATATACAGAATATTGAAATAAACCATCATTTCTTATTAATTTGTCAAATAAATAACCCTTATATTCTTTATCTAAAATCTCCGGATTTTCAGAACAATTAAATAATAAAGTACAATTATTTTGTACTTTTTTAATACTACGCATAGTAGTATTAATATAATCTAGTCGTTCTAACCAACTTTTATAAAATTCTTCTGACGACTTTTCTAATTTAATCTCTCCCAAATTTTCTTGAAATTTTATTAAATTTAACAAATCTACCAATCGTCTAATTGGTGATGTTATGTGCAAATAACTGGTCTCTTTATCAAATAAATAATTATGCTTACTTCTATTTTCAAAATTACTATATTTTCCACTTAAACTATGGTAAATTTTAAAAAAAGATAATATATTATTATCTAAATGATCCGGCAATTTAGGTTCCGTTTTTAATGATACTGATCTAAATATACCATTTTTAAATTCTTCTTGAAATTCGGCGATTTTACTGTTCATTAAAAGCATATAATATGATACAACATCATGACTATCTTTTATTTCTGATAAATATTTATATTTTTTGGAAATTTTTTTAGTAAATAGAAATAATGATTTATAATTTTCGTTTGTTAATTCATTTGCATTATTATAAGTTAAGTTAATATTTACATTAATTACTACATTTTTATAGTTTATACTAATTAACTCATCATTTTTAAATAATAAATCAAGAGAGATTGCTAATCTATTCTCTCCTGATTTTAAACTACATAAATTATCAGAAAGTATACTAGGTAACATAGGTCGTTTTCTATCTGGTAAATAAATAGTAGATACTCGTTCTGAAAATTTATCCCATAAATTTAAATAGTCAAGTATAATAGCTACATTAGAAATATAAATACTTATTTGATAGCTATTATCGTGTAAAACATCAAATGAGAATGCGTCATCATAATCTTGACATGATGAGGGGTCAATAGAAAATACATATTGATTTTCTCTATTTTGAATATTTTTATATTTTTTAATTATATTTTCTATTAAAAGATGTGAATTTTCCTTTTTAAGTTTAATATTTGTATTATTTGTAAATTGCGTAATAGAATTATTTAAATTTTTACTATATAATTGATATTCAAAGAAATTAATAATATTATCAGTAGGTCCTAGTGTTTGATTTAAGATACCTACTGGATGTTTATCATTCCATTCTTTATATTGAAATGTAATATATTTATTTTTTATATTTTTATCAAAACTAGAATAACTGGTTTTTTTAACATTAATAGCAATTAAAAATTCTGGTAGTCTTTTATCATGTGGCATACATTTATAATAAAGTTTATCTTGATTTTTTCTACCATAACTTTTATTCATTATTAAAACACCTGCTATATTCTTATAACTTCTAACTACAGAATGTACAATTTCACATGTATTTTCTTCTATATTATATTCGAATACATCTTCAGTAAATAACTTAATTATTGCTGGATTTATATTATTTTTAAGAGAGATTTCTTCAAAATAATCTGTTTCATAATATTTCCATTTTAAATAATTTTTATCTTCAATTAAAACTTTTAACCGCATTATTCCTCTATTTAATATAAATTCTTTTTTTTAAATTTAAACCACTATTTATTTTTAATTTGTAAAAACATAATTTACATGATAATGCTTTGTTTTCATTTTATATATTAAAAATATTATTACTATTATGCAGTATATTTTAAAAGTGTTACTGTAATGGTAACAAAATTATTAAAAGTTAATTAAATAAAAAAAAAATATTTTTCAATTCTCAAATCGATTTTTCAAAAATGGACATTTATTTTTGTCCAATTCTGAAAAATGGATTTTAAAATTTCTAAAAAAAGTAAAAATCTGATTTATTACCTTAATGGTTTAAATACAAAAAAAATAATGCAAAATTGTGTTACCAACTGATTTTTTTGAACCAAAAATAATTTTTTTAAAATCGGCTGGAAATGGTAATTTGGGTAACAAAAAAATGACTTTTTTCAACGTCACAATTTTGTCTTATGTATTATCATAACAAATTGTCGAAAATCTACGATTTTTTTAAGAGCATTTGCTGGAAATGGTAACTAAATGGTAACAAAAAAACAGACAAAAATAAAAAAATTTTCTAGAAATGGTAAAAATTCATTAAAAAAACAGCCAAAAAATTATGTGGCATATTTAACGTATGATATATGGTAATAATTTTAAATAAAAATAATATTTAATTTACATGATAAATATAAAATGGTAATAAAATGGTAATAAAAAAACAGCCAAATAATTTAAATATATATATAATATTTAATTATGGATGAAAAAATAAAAGTATATAAAGTTTATAATTGTGATATATGTAATTTTGTAACAAATAAGAAGACAAATTTTGATAATCATTTATTAACAAAAAAACATAAAATTAATATAGGTATATTAAATAATAAAACTGAAGAAAAACATGAATGTGAATGTGGAAAAAATTATACATTTGCGGCAGGATTATCAAGACATAAAAAAATATGTAAAATTATAAATGCAGACAAAATAATAAAAGAAAAAGATGAAGAAATTAAAATTTTAAAAGAAGCAAATAAACAGCCTAGAATTATTAATAATGATAATAGAATCACAAATAATAATACAATAAATAATCAGTTTAATGTAAATTTATATTTAAATGAGAATTGTAAAGAAGCTTTAAATTTATCTGATTTTATAAAAGCAATAACAGTAGAATCTAGCGATTTAGATTTTACTTTAAAACATGGATTAATTGAAGGAATAAATAGTGTTTTTACAAAACATATTAGTCAATATAAAAATACAGATAGACCGATTCAATGTTCTGATATTAAAAGAGAGATATTATATATAAAAGATAATAATAAATGGGATAAAGAAGATAGTAAAGAAAAGATTAGGCAAGTAATAAATACTGTAACAAAAAAACAAACAGATAGTTTAAATGATTATTTTGATGATAAAGATCCTAATTGGATGGAAAATTCAAAAAAAGTAGAAGAATGGACGTCTTTAGTAAATACTTTAACTAAAGAAATTGATAGAAATAGTCAATCAGAAAATAAAATAGTAAAAGCAATTGCAAAAGAAACTATTATAGATAAATAACGTAAAATTTATATTATTAATAAATATATAATGTCCGATGATTATAATAAAAATTTAACCCAACAATCTGTAGAAATTACTGGAATGGCAAATGCAATATTATCTACGGTTGTTACAATTGTTTTATTTTATGTAACTCTCGGTCCTGGTGGTGCAAGGTCTCAATTATCCAAAACTACCCAATTATTTGGTAGTGATTGTATTCCAACTGGAGATGGTACTACTGGATTTAAAGAAGATGAATTCATGGGTGGAATAGAATCATGCGATCCAACAGAAGATAATAATGAAGATGGGGTAATAGATAAATTATTAAATGGAACTACATCAGCTAATTTTTCAGGAAAACAAATTAAATTAGGACGTATGTTAATATTTATTGGAATACTAAGTAATATACTTTATATATTTTCACCATATTTAGTATTTATTCCATTAAAAATATGGGAAATATTTTTACAATATCGTGCAAATAAATGTAGTAATGATCAGATAGGGGTTAAAAATAAACTTGAAGAGATACAACAATTTAAAAGAGATGGTAAAAATATAAGTAACGTACAAAATGAATATAATAAATTAATAGATGAAGCATATAATGAATGTTTAAATAATTATAAAAAATGGAATTTTTTTAAACCAATAAATTCTTTAAATACTAATGAAAATAAAATAACGAGTGGTGGGGGTAATGAAAGTGGCGAGGCGACATGGTTAACAGTGTTAACTAGGTTTGCAACACTTGTAGGGGGAGAAGGGTGTGATTATGGTGAATCTATGCGTTTTTTTATAGGAGCAGTACATATTATAATATTTTTAATATTTGGAGCATTAATAAAAGGTGATCCATTATCTATTTCACCCGGATTATTTGGTGTATTTTTATCATTATTAATTATATTTACTGTACTAGGAAAATTAACTCCTTCTGATGGAATGATACAAATTTTATATGCGATGATTGGAGTAGTATCATTTGTAGTATGGTTAATTTTATTTTATATAAATAGAAAAAATAAAAATCCATTAACTATATCAAGTATAGTACAATATTCAGTATTTGTTATATCATTTTCATGTTTTGCATATTTTACAGGAAATCATAAAAATTTTATAAAATCAAATAATTCAAGTTGTCCTCCTCAAATTAAATTAGATGATAATACACAAGAAATGTTAAATTCATTTAGTCAAAAAGTAATAGATATAGTTAAACAAAAAACAGGTATTGGTCATGCAGATGGTCATGCTGGTGGTGGTGTTGATCGTCATATTGGTGGTGGTACAAATAAAGAGTCTATAGCATGTTTGGTTTATAATTTTTTTAGTACAATAAATGATTCAATTGCATTAGGATTAGTAAAAGTAGTAATAATAATATTAGGATTAATATTTACTCCAAATAATAAAAATTCAGTAAAGAAAACAATAAAACAAATATATTCATTAACTGGAAGATTTGGATTTTTTTTCTCATTAACATCTATCTTTATAGCAGTTTGGGATATTTTTCCTTTAATTAAATGGTTCACATCATTTAATAATAGTAGCGATGAAAAAAAAGATAGTAAAAATAATTTATTTGCAAGAGCATCAGAATTATCTTATTTACAAAAATGTAATTATAATCCAAGTTTAAATCCTGGAGATGATGGTAAGAATTGTATATCAGAATAATAAATTAATAAATATTATAAATAATTATTAATTAAAAACTACTACCAAACATTCCACCTAATGCTTCATTTGCAGCCATTAATGGAGATGGATCAAGAACATCATTTTGAATATTAATTTGTTGTTGTTGTTTCTGAGAACTCATAGGAAGATCTGATATTAATGTAGTATTACCGGGATTAATATTTTGATTAAATTGAGGTGGTAAATTTAATGTATCAGCTTGACTAGGCATATGTTGATTTCCTACAATTGGTTGTGTAACTTTAACTTGAGGAATAGAAGCCTTGTTAGATTTACCAGACCATAATTCAGTTATCCGATCTAATAATAAATTGATTTTAGCACCCAATTTAGTTTGCATTGTTATTAATACAATTAAGATAGGAATAATAAAGTTGGTTTCATTAAACTTAAAGTAAGATACTCCACTATAAGTAGGAACAAAACGAATCATTTTATCAACAAACCAAATAGTTAAGAAAATCAAAAGTAATTGTATAATTATTTCGACTAAAACTTCTAAACTAGCTTTTGAATCATCATCTTCTGGTATATAATGTTTAACTAATTTTAATAAAATAACGACAGGTAATATAGCAAGTAAAGTATATTGAACCATATTTAACATTCCAGCTTTATTTTCTTGATCAAAATTAAAAACATAAGAAAAGAAATTAGAATCTACTTTATTATTTTCTTTTATAACTTCATTTACTTTTTCCATTATATGATTTATAGAAAGAAATTAAAAATAAAATAATATTATTAATTATGCTAAAAAAAGCGATATCTCATCTAAAGAAAAGAGATGATTTATTTCATGATGAAAATCAATATATATCATTAATTGAAGATATTATAAGCGATGGTATATTAGAAGAAAGTAGGAATGGTTATACTAAAAGTATATTTGGTTCAGCGATGCATTTTACATTAGAAAATAATGTATTGCCTTTATTAACTACAAAAAAATTAGCATGGAAAACATGTTTAAAAGAATTACTTTGGTTTATTAGTGGTAAGACAGATAATTCTATTTTGCAAAATAATAATGTAAAAATATGGAATAGCAATGCATCAAGAGATTTTTTGGACTCTCAGGGATTAAGTAATTTAAAAGAGAATGATCTAGGTCCAGTTTATGGACATCAATGGAGACATTTTAATGCAACATATGATAATTGTAAAAGTGATTATAGCAATAAAGGTATAGATCAGTTAAATAATATAATTAAAATTTTAAAAGATCCTAAAGAAAGAAATAGCAGAAGAATAATATTAAGTGCATGGAATCCGTGTCAATTAAAAGAAATGGCTTTACCACCATGTCATGTATTAATGCAATTTAATGTAAGTGAAAATAAATATTTATCATGTTCATTATATCAGCGAAGTGGTGATGTAGGATTAGGAGTTCCTTTTAATATAGCTTCATATTGTTTTTTAACGCATTTATTAGCAAAACATTGTAATTTAGAAGCAAAAGAATTTGTATATTATTTAGGAAATAGTCATATTTATGATAATCATTTAGAAATATTAAAAGAACAAATAAAAAGAGTGCCTTTCCCATTTCCAAAAATTAATATTAAGAGTCAATATAATAATATAGAAGATTATAAAGAAGATGATTTTGAAATATTAAATTATAACTATCACGAACAAATTAGAATGGAAATGCGTCCCTAAAAGAAATATATTTTATAAAAATAAGATATAATGAGTGCATCCCAAGCAGCATCTAGAGCAAAGGCAAGAAGAGGAGCATCCTCTACTACTAGCTCTGATTTTGAAAAACAAATTTCTCGGGAAAATAATAAACCTCCTGTAAATATACAAGAATTAATTGTAAATCATGATTATAAATTATTTATTTTTGAACAAAAAATAAAAGAATTATATGAATTATTTAATAAAAATAATAGACAAGATAATAATGATAGTGTATTAAATACTATAGATGAAAATATGTTAAGTCAAGCTTTAAGTTCGATGGATCAAAGATTAGATAGTTTTGAAAATAATTTAAATGAAATAAACAATAGTAAAAATAATACAGATAATGATTTACAATTAACTAAGCTTGACAATGAACAAAAAGATTTAAAAACTTTATTACTTAAAATTCAAGGAACAGTTATGGAAACTCAAATGCAAATGATGCAATTAAAAGGAGCAAATAATTCTACATTAACTAATCAAAAAGAAGTAAAAGAAGATGAAGAATTAAAAGATATCACAGAATTAAATGGTGAAGACATCGGAAAAAAGAAAAATAAAAAAAGCAACTAAATATGGTAAAATCATTAAAAAAAAAAAATAGACTAAATTAATTACTATGGAAATATTAATTAATTTGGTAATATTTGTCATTGTATTATTTTTATATTTACATATATCATTTCAATTAAAAATAAATAATGATTTAGAAGTTCTAGAAATAGAAGAACCAACAAAAGGACAATTAGAAGAAATATGTGACTTAAGACAGCCCGTTTTATTTAATTTTAATAATAAAATTAGTGATGAAATTCAATTAGATAATATATTTAATAATTATTCGGCATTTGATATAAAAATTAGAAACAAAAATAAAATAGAAAAAGATCAAGAATTATATCTGCCTTTATCTTTAAAAGAGTTAAAAGTAGTTTTTGAAAATGATAAAGAAAAAAAATATATAAGCGAAAAAAACCAAGAGTTTTTAGAAGAGACTAGTCTTATTAAACATTTTAATAATAATGACTTATTTTTAAGACCAGAATTTGTATCTACATGTAATTATGATTTATTGTTTGGTAATAAAGATTCATATACACCATTTAGATATGATATTTATTATAGAAATTATTTAGTAGTTACACAAGGAAAAATAATTATAAGATTAACTCCTCCTAAAAATCAAAAATATTTAGATTTAGAAAAAGATTATGAAATACTTGAATATAAGTCTAAAATTGATGTATGGAATGTAGATGATAAAAATCGATCTAATTATGATAAAATCAAATTTTTAGATATTGAACTTAATAAAAATCAAATACTTTATATTCCAGCATATTGGTTCTTTAGTATAAAATATTTAGAAAAGTCATTAATTTGCAATTTTAAATATAGCACATTTATGAATTTAGTTGCAATTTTACCTGAATATACGATGCATATATTACAACATAATAATACCAAAAAACAAGTAACTAAAATAAAAAAAATAATAAATACTAAAAATATTGAAAATAAAATTAGCTAAATTTATTACCACATTTTATTGCACAATCTTTAGTACATAAATCATAATATCTAGGATTCAAATCAATATCACATTCTTTATTACAATTTTTAAAACAATTTTTCATATTGTTATTACTATTGTTATGGTTATTATGGTTATTATGGTTATTATGGTTATTATGATTATTATGATTATTATGGTTATTATGGTTATTGTTGTTATTATTTAGATTAGTTTTAGATAAATATAATGATATAATTATAATTAAAATTAAAAAAA
>CERI01114946.1_pt1 | contig 10161 bp, 10 predicted proteins | sample 350261 | NCBI WGS metagenome assembly CERI01 (sample SAMEA2620979, study PRJEB7988) | marine metagenome | isolation source: saline water (ENVO:00002010), including
TTGTGGAGGTTCTGTTTGTGGAGGTTCTGTCGTGTCTAAATTAGATTTTATAGATTTTCTTCCAATTTTTTTTAAAAATTCATTTCTATCTATTTGTCCTGTATTATCAACAATATTGGTTTTTAATACTACTTCACTTTTAACCTTGGCTTTTTTAATTTCTTTTTTTTCTTCACTCTTAGGCTCTTTTTTAGTCTTTAACTTTTCTAATAGTGAACCCTGTCTTTCTGACATACTTAATATATACCCATATTATATATTAAGTATTTAAACAACAAAATAAAAAAAAACAAATAATTAAATTATTTATTTACTTGTATTAGTTTAATTGCTTCTTCGCAAGCCACTTGTTCGGCTTTTTTCTTAATTTTATGAATTCCTTTCCCCATAAAAACCAATAGTTTTTCATTTTTTTCTAATAATTCATTTACTTTTACAAAACTTCCAATTTCTTTAAAATTAATTGCATTTTCTATTTTTGTTTCATGAATTTCTTGACCTAAACATATGTATACTCCCATTTCATATCCTAATTCTAAAGAATGACTAATTTCAATATAGTGTGGTGTTATTTTAAACTCTTTTTGAACTAAAACTTGAAATTGATTCTTATAATTATCATCAGTTTTAATTAAATTGGTCCAATCTACATGTTTCTCTAAAATATTTTCAATAAATATTTGTGCCATTTGAAATCCCGGTCCTGTTGAAAATATATTATCAAACCATTTATCATCGTCTTTAATATTAATTTTATTAACATCTAAGAATAATGCAGCTATAAATGCTTCAAATAAACAGCCTAATTTTTTAAAATTTGTTCGTGTCCCTTTTTCTTCTGCGTGTTTTGATAGAATATACCATTTATGTAATTTTAATTCATACGCTAATTTACCAATATGTTCATTTTTAACTAAAGCAATCTTCTTTTCAGTCATAAATCCTTCGTCTGCTTTTGGAAATCTTTTATATAAATAATATTTAGTAACTAATTCTAAAACACCATCTCCTAAAAATTCTAGTCTTTCATTACTTTTTGTTTTTAATGATAAACAATCATAAGGTTTATCAGCAATTTTTATTTCTAAGCTCTCATTTTCTAACATAGGTCTTTTAACATAAGATTTATGGACAAATGCTCTTAAAAATAAATTTAAATTATCTATTTTATAATTAACACCATAATTTTTGAGAATAGATTGAACATCATTCAATGTAATCTCATTATTTAAGGGATTGTAAGGATTAAAAATTAATCCTTCCCCAGATTGATGTATATCATTATTATCTAAATTTTCTTTTAAAGTTTTTTCATCTTTTACATCGTTTGCATTGTTTGCATCTTTTACATCTTTTACATAGTTTGCATCTAGATTCATCATATCTTATTTATCATTTACTTTTTATATCAATTTAAAAAATATATACTGGTGAAAAAAATAAATAAAAAATCACACTATAATTTATTATGTCAGGACAAGATATTTTCCTTTCATTAATTATTATTATTATTTTTATTGCTATTTTTGCTACAAATTTATTAGGTATAGGAATTAAAAATATAAAAAAACAATGGCCGGTCTATCGCTGTAATCCTATGATTATGCCCTTCGCTAGTTTTTTTGACGAAGATACTGCAACAAATTTTACTTATTGTATTCAAAATTTACAAAGTTCATTTATGTCAAATTTACTATCACCTATACATTTTAATCTAGGAACAATTGGTGATTCTATTTCAAGTGCTACAGACGCTTTAGGATCAATTAGAGGAGTAATTGATAAAATTCGTTCTTTTTTTACTACAATTATTCAATCTGTAATGAATGTATTTTTAAATTTACTAATAGCTATTCAAAAAATGCTAATTGCTGTTAAAGATGTATTTTCAAAGGCGGTAGCTGTAATAACTATTATTATGTATCTAATTCAAGGAAGTTCAATGACTATGCAATCTGCCTGGAATGGACTTCCTGGAGAATTAGTTAGAACACTTTGTTTTCATCCTGATACTTTAGTGAAATTATCAAATAAAAAAATAGTTAAGATGTCAAATATTTGTCCAGGTGATAAACTCAAAAATGGGCATGTTGTGTGTGCTACAATGAAAATTAATAATTTTGAAAATAATACTTATATTGAAGAATTATATTCATTCAAAGGAGAGAAATATAATAATTCAGATTCAAATATTTTAGTAACTGGTTCTCATTTAATTTTTTACAATAATAAATTTATACGTGTCAAAGACCATCCTGATGCTTTATTATATAATGAAAATACTGAAAATTTAGTTTGTTTAATAACATCAGATCACACAATTCCTTTAGGAAATTATATTTTCCACGATTGGGAAGATAATCAAAAATAAATAAAATTAAATAATTTAATTATTATCAAGTTACTATATATGAGCTTAAATACTAATGAAATTATTAAAGAATTATATTACACTAAACCTGTAAGTTTTTTAAAAGATTATGGATCTCAACTTGTTTTATCAATATTAATTATTTTTATATTTATGGTAATAATTACCTATGTTCAATTAAAAAATACTATACCAGAATTGAAAAAAAATTGGGATAAAAAAAAATGTAATCCTGTTTATATGCCTTTTGCTGGATTAATATCAAAAAATAAAGGCGAAACAAATATTGATGCAGTTCAAAGAAATTTTAATGGTTGTGTTAATAATATATTACATAGTATTGCCGAAGATGTTCTAACCCCTATACATTATACTGTTAACTTAATAGGTGATGCTATAAAATCTATTGAAGATGCATTTAGTGCAATTAGAGCAACTATTGATAAAACACGAAGTAGCGTTACAAATATATCAGGAGATATGTCTGGAAGAACTTTAAATATAATGATTCCTTTGCAAAAAATGTTTATATATTCAAAAGACTTTTTAGCTAAAGTTAAGGCTATTTATACAACTGGAATATTTACATTAATAGGAAGTTATTTAATTACAAAATCTGTTATATTTAATATTATAAATATTATTATAGTTACAATAATTTTAGTATTAGTTGGATCTATCGCTGCATTTTTATTAATGCCTATTGTTGGAGAGGCATTAGCTGCCCCTTTAATTATTACATTTGGTGCTATAGCTGCTGTATTAATTCCTGTTATAATAAATTTTGATAATCAAATGGGTGGTGATGTAAGTGATGTTTTACCCCATTGGTAAATTTTATTTAATTAATTGTTTTTTTATTAATTATTATTAATTTTTATTTTTTAAAAATATTATTTTTTATTTTTTAAAAATATTATTTATAATTTTAGCAAATAAATAAATAAATTTTTTAAGCTTTTTAAAATTATTATCTAATAAATATGTATAATATGAAATTTATTAATAATTTAAGTATTACATCAATCATAATTTTAGTATTATGCAATATTGTTGGCGGAATTATTGCTTGTCATTTATTTATTGGATGTTGCTCTGTTAAAATTCCAAAAGAAGGATTTACTGGAGCTCCACTAGATTATCAAATGGGCCAAGGGGTTCCTGGAGATTCCTATGATGTTCCTTTAGTTAATTCTGTGGGAATGATGAATAATCTTTACCAATCTTTAAAAGATAATAAAGGCGGACCAGTGCCGCCCAAAGGTCTATTTTTATTTGCTCAAAATAATTTCAAACCAGAATGCTGCTACACGCCACAGCAATATTCATCCTCTACTGGTTGTGCATGTATTTCACCAGATCAAATGAAATTTATTGCCAGCCGTGGTGGTAATAACACTGTTCCTGTTTAAAGTTGATAATAAAATATTTATAAATAACTATAAATACTTTATTCGTAATAATTCTACTTTATTCGTAATAATTCTACTTTTGTTTTAAAAAATATTGGCTTGATAATTAATTTTATTTCAATTATTTCATTTACTGGATCATAATTGCTTAAAATAAAATCTGATTTGTATTTTTTTAAGACTTTATTTAAATTAGAACATAAGTAAATATCTACTGCGTCATCAAGAATATTATAGGTTGCTGTACCATTTTCATTTACATGTCCAGATAATCTTATGTTTACTTTATTTGATTCTTGAAATTCAGTCTCAATAGTTTGACCACCAAAAAAAGGTACAGAAAAACTTTTTTTATAAATATTACCAGGCGTTGGCATATTTAAAAAACTTAATAAGAAAAAAAAAATAAACAAATTAATCATTATATAATAAAATTGAAAATTATTATTTATTTTTAATTTAATTAATCTAAATTATGACATTTACACTGGTTATAGTAGAATCACCAGCAAAATGTAAAAAGATAGAAAATTATTTGGGACCTGGTTACAAGTGTATTGCTAGTTTTGGACATTTACAACAATTATCTTCTTTAAAAGATATTGATATTAGTAATAATTTTAATCCTACATTTACTCCTATTACTTCAAAAAAACAACAAATTTCAAAAATTAAACAGCTTATTACAGAATCTAAGGAAGTAATTCTAGCTACCGATGATGATAGAGAAGGTGAAGCTATTAGTTGGCATATTTGCAAATTATTTAATCTCTCTTTTGAAGCAACTAAAAGAATTTTATTTCGGGAAATTACTAAAACTGCAATTAATAATGCAGTAAATAATCCTACTAAATTAAATATTTCTTTAGTGAATGCTCAATTTGGTAGACAAATATTAGATCTTTTAGTTGGTTACAAAATATCCCCCATTTTGTGGGAACAAATTTCTAGAACAAAGAATTTATCAGCTGGAAGATGTCAAACTCCTGCACTACGTCTAGTTTATGATAATGAAAATGACATTAATTCTTCTCCAGGAACTAAATGTTATAATACAACTGGTTATTTTACTGATAAAAACATACCTTTTACTTTAAATTTTAATTACGATAATGAAGAAAATATGAGTAATTTCCTTGAATTATCTGTTGATTTTAATCATACTTTAAGTTGTGATTCAGCAAAAGATTCTATTAGGAAACCTCCTCAACCTTTTACAACAAGTTCATTACAGCAAACTGCAAGTAATGATCTTCATATCTCTCCTAAAATCACTATGCAAATTTGTCAAAAACTATATGAAGCTGGTTATATTACTTATATGAGAACTGATTCTAAAATATATAGTGAAGAATTTGTAAAAAGTGCTACAAAATTTATATTAAATAGTTATGGTGAAGAATTCGTTTGTCAAGATACAAGTATACTTACTGATTCTAGCTTAAAAAAAAGCACTAAGGTTTCTAAAGATAAAGATAAAAAAAATGATACAGCTCAAGAAGCTCATGAAGCTATTCGTCCAACTAATATTAATATTAAAGAACTTCCCGCAGATTCTGATTTTGAGAATAAAGAGAGAAAATTATATTATCTAATTTGGAAAAATACTGTTGAAAGTTGTATGGCTAATGCTATTTTTAAAACTATATTAGCAAAGATTTCAGCACCAGAAAATCATGAATATAGATATACTTGTGAAAATATGGTATTTTTAGGATGGAAGATTATAGAATATAATAAGAAAAATGATTCGGTAATTGATGTTGTAAAAACAATGGCTTTTAATTATTTACCTAAGATTTATAATCCTATTTTATCATATAAAAAAATTGTTTGTAAATTTACTTTAAAAGATTTAAAAACGCATTTTACAGAAGCTAAGCTTGTACAACTTTTAGAACAAAAAGGTATTGGGCGACCTTCTACCTTTTCAAGTCTAATTGAAAAAATTCAAGAGCGAGGTTATGTTAAAAAAGATAATATAAAAGGTAAAACTATTAAATGTACTGATTTTGAGCTTGAAAATGATGAAATAACAGAACTTGAAACTGAAAGAGAATTTGGTAATGAAAAAAATAAATTAGTAATTCAACCAACCGGTATTCTAGTAATTGAATTATTAATTCAAAAATTTCCGGATTTATTTGATTATGAATATACAAAAAATATGGAAGATGTTTTAGATATTATAGCTAAAGGAGAAAAGAATTATTACGAACTTTGCAATGACTGTTTAAATATAATCGATAAAACTCCAAAATCTAATAAATCCGAAATAAAAATAGATGAATCCCATAGTTATATTATTGCTAAAAATGGACCAGTAATTAAGAAAACGGTTGATAATAAAGTAGAATTTATTTCTGTTAAACAAGATATTAATATTGACGACTTAAAAAATGGAAATCTTAAACTTCAAGATATTAAAGCTGAAGGCTTTACAAGTAAAAATTTAGGAGTTTATAAAAATCAACAATTGTATTTAAAAAAAGGTAAATTTGGGTTATATGCAACTTGGGGCGATAATAATAAGTCTTTACAAAATATTAATATTAAAGAATATGAAATTACTATTAATGATGTAATTAAATTAATAGAAAATAGTAGTAATTCAAATATTATTAGAGTTTTAAATAATAATATTTCAATTAGAAAAGGTCAATATGGAAATTATATATTTTATAAGACTAGTAAAATGAGCAAACCAAAATTTTATAAATTAAATGGTTTTGATGATGATTATAATACATGTAGTATTCAAAAAATATTAGTCTGGATTAAAGAAACATACAATATTTAGATTTATTATAATAAATAATAAATAATAATAAATAATAATAAAAAAAAAAATATTATTTATTTATAAATGGTTATGCCTAGTTATCAAATGATTAATGATAGATTTTTTAAAATGAAAACTGTTGAATATATGCTTTATGGTTTAGTATTTATTGCCTTACTTTGTTTTTCTTATTCTAATTTCTCAATTAAAAATATTAGAGAGAACAAAACTGAAATTAGTTCTGGACATATGAGAAGTTTAGTTCAGACTTCAGCTGCTTCCTATTTAACGGCAGCATTTGGTTTATTATTTTTAATTATTTTTTCAATTTCTCTCTGCACAAATGATTCAGATAGTGCTTTTAGAAGAATAATTATGTATCCTTTACCTGTTTTTATAACTATAATTAGTTTCGCCTTTTGTTCTATTCAAACATTAACTCATCAAAATAAAATAGTTGAAAATAAAGTTGCGAATGAATACTTAAAATGGAAAAATATATTTACAATGTTATCAATAATTCAAGTTCTAATGATATTTTACTATTTAATTGCTGATTGTGGAAATGCATCATCTTTAATTAAATATTTCATTTATATTGTAGGATTATTTAATATAATAAGTCTATGTATAATGCAAACAATTTTAACATTTTTTTGCACAGATGGTTAAATAAAATAAAATTAATCAAATAAAATTAATTTTATTACTCAATATACATAAATTTAAAGGTTAGACCTATTAAATTTTCAGTTTCCCAAATTCCAGATATTTTTAAATTAAATACTAGTTTCTCTGAATTAGATTTTTTTAGTAAATATTCAAAATATTCTTTTAATTTTAACGACTTGGTTTTTAAATTGTTATATTTATTCAATATTTCAAGTTCTATTTTTTCTATATTATTAAGTTTTTGTATAAAATTATCTATTCTTATGTAAAGACCATTTAATATTATATTTTCATCAGAATATATTATTCTTATAAAATTACTTTGATCCATTACTGTGTTTTTGACTGGCTCATAAAAAAATAAATTATTTAAATTATATTTTGATTCATCAATTACTAAATTCATAAACTATGTATAAATTATAAGTTGTTTTTAAGCATTTAAAAAAAAATGAATATGTAAGATTAATGAAATTCCTTGAATCAAGTTTTTATGATTATATTGAATCATTTGATAAAAATAAATTATCTAAAAATAATATTACAATTAAATCTATTTTATCTATGAATAATATTATTATTCATGGAGCCCCTGGAGTTGGCAAATATACAAAGTCTCTTTCATTGATTAGACAAGTTAGTCCATCTAATCTAAGATATGAAAAAAAAATATCATTGCAGTTTAATAAAAATATATATTACTTTAAAATTAGTGATATACATTATGAAATTGATATTTCTCTCTTAGGCTGTAATTCTAAAATTATGTGGCATGATATTTTTTATCAAATAGTTGATATTATTTCTGCGAAAAAAGTAAAAGAAGGTATAATTTTATGTAAAAATTTTCAAGAAATAAATAATGAATTACTAGAAAATTTTTATAGTTATTTACAAACTACTTATAATCCAAAAATACTAATAAAATTTATATTTATTACAAGTGACTTTTCATTTATTCCTTCAAATATTTTAAATTGTTGCGAAAAGATCATTATTCCAAGACCATCAAAATCTATGTATAATAAATATTTTAATTTAAATATTAAATATAACCATAATGAAATTTGTAATATTAAAAATATAAAAATAAATTCAAAAGATTCAAAAGATTCAAAAGATTATCAAGAAGAATATAATATAAATATTTTAAATTATCCATTTAAAGAAGTATGTCAAAATATACTTGATTATATAATTAATTTTAAAACCTATAAGTTTATACAATTAAGAGATATGTTATATGATATCTGTATATTTGATTTAAATATTAATAATTGTTTGTTTTATATTTTGGATGAACTACAAAGTAAAAAATTATTACCTCCAGATAAAACTTGTATTATAATAAATAAATTATATGAATTTTTTAAATTATACAATAATAATTATAGAAATATATACCATTTAGAGAAGTATATATTATATATAACAGCAATAGTTAATGAACTATAAAAAAGCTTGTAATATTTTAAATTTGAATAATACATTTACTCAAAAAGAACTAAAAAATGCATATTTTAAATTGGCATTAAAATACCATCCTGATAAAAATATTAATAATAATAACGATATTTCTTTTAATAATATTTCTTTTAATGATATTAAAGATGCTTACCAGTTTTTAAATGAATTTAATTTTGAAAATATGAATGAAAATAACAATTATAGAGAGAAAACTGGATATTCTTATAATGATATTTTATATAATTTTATTAATTCAATTACTAAAAATTTGGATTCTGATTATATTATGGAATTATTAACTAATAAATATTCAAAAGTAACAATTGAGTTCTTGAAAACTTTACCAAAAAGTACTATTTTAAATTTATATAATATTTGTAATGAATATTCTGAATTATTAGGAATACCATCTGATATTCTTAGTAAAATTACTATTGTCAAAGAGTTAACAAAAGATGATAAAGTAAAAATTATTTATCCTACTTTAGATAATTTACTAAATGATGAAATATATATTTTAGAATATCAAAATGAAACATATTATATACCTTATTGGCACCATGAATTAATATATGATTTAGCAGGACATTCTCTAATTGTTCAATGTATACCCAATTTACCCGATTATTGTAATATTGATAAATATAATAATTTATATATTAAAATTTCAACAACTATATCTAGTTTATTAGATATTACTTATTTAAGTATAAGTGTTCATAATAAATCATTTAGTATTCCGGTTAATGAACTTAAAATTGTAAAATGCCAACGTTATGTTATTAAAAATAAAGGTATTCCATGTATAAATAATCGGAATATATTTAGCCATGATTTAAGAGGATCTATATTTATTGATATTAATTTTACTGATATAAAATTATAATTTTTTTATTATTTAATAAAATACCTTTTCAAAATTATCTGGGTCTATTACATATGATTTTCTTCCAAACACATATGTATATACACAAACTAATATTATAAGAATTATAACCAATATTAATGTTGTAACTGAAATTATATATATTTTAATATTTAAATCTAAACCATCATCATCATTATTTTCATTTTCATTTTCATTTTTATCATTATTATCTATTATTGAATTATTAGTTTTATTTTGTTTAAAATCTAAGGTTATTGGTGGTAGACTAGGTGCTCGACTAGGCGGTGGACTGGGTAGTAAACTGGGTGGTGGACTGGGTGATAAACTAGGTGGTGGACTGGGTAATAAACTGGGTGATAAACTGGGTGATAAACTGGGTGGTCTAGGTGGAAGATTTGGACTTGGAGGTGGAGGATTTGGTGGAGGTGGACTAGGTAATGGAAGTTTTGGTGGACTGGGAGGTGGACTGGGAGGTGGACTGGGAGGTGGACTGGGAGGTGTTAATGGTTTAAGACTAGGCGGTGGAGGATTTGGCGGAGGCTGAATAGGTGAAGGAGGATTTGGCGGA
>CERI01103282.1_pt1 | contig 10157 bp, 9 predicted proteins | sample 350261 | NCBI WGS metagenome assembly CERI01 (sample SAMEA2620979, study PRJEB7988) | marine metagenome | isolation source: saline water (ENVO:00002010), including
CTTATGACGCAGGTGTCTATGAAATTACGTCGAAGAACGTTCCATACATCACTGGTTATTCTGGTGAAAATCTTTTCAGTAATAATATCAGTACATATTGTCATTTCCAATTTCCAACATTGGAAAATGGTAACATGGTTTCATTTGGAAATGTAGAAATTGAAATAAAATTACCAACAAAAATAATTCTCGGTGAGTATACATTTTTTCAACGTCGTACAACAAGTGGGAGTGTTGTAGATCAACCACAATTTTGTCCATCTGAATGGACACTCGATGCAAAAGTGGATGATACATGGAAAGAAATTGATTCTAGAAATTCGCAAGGAGGTATAGTAAACGGAAACAATGATTTAACTCAAGAAGCTCATATCTATAGTATTAACCCCGTATACACAGATACATTACGTTTCACATTCACCTTTGATCCCCAAAACGTATTTTTCATAGGAGAATTACAACTGTTTAAGCAAAACCCTATGTACATCACCGATATTAAACAATACCCACAATCATCAGTTTCGGATGATTTATATGGCGATATTAACGTCCACCCTCTCAACCCAACATTCGGCTTCTCACTTCCGGGACACTCTGCTGACGTAGGTATCGCCGGTAACCAACTAGATGATACCATGCGCATCGTTAAAGGTGATTCGTTGGGTGACCTAGAAGTTAATGATCTAATTGCCAATGGGAACGTGGTTGCTGATGAAGTGCATACATATACTATGTTCACAGATGATGTTTTGTGTTCCCGCATTCAACATGCCATACCTAAAACATTTTTATCAAATTCTATGCAATATAGTAATGCGTTCTTCGACACATCAGGCGATTTGTATCTCGCAGGTTCAAACTATAAGTCACTACTCGGATTGGGTTTGACCGATCAGAAGGTGGAAAAATGGCTGAAATCACCAATCAAATTTGTGACGGGAGACTTCGGAGAAGAACATAGTATCTTCATTGATGAAAATGGTGGTGCTTGGGCAGCTGGTAATGCAGCATTTGGAGCAGTCGGCTTGAACATTGTGAATGATTCAACGGTCGGTTCGTTCACTAAAATTACGGAATACTGTCTTGATTACAATGATGGTAGTGGGGATATCGTTGATATTCCTTCAGAACATAAATGGATCTCCGCTAGTTGTCAGACAAAAACTTCGTTTCTGCTCGACGCGAATGGTGATGTGTGGGCATGCGGATATAACACTGCGAGTGATGGTAATGCTGGTTTGAATATAACATCCGATGCTGCTGTAAATATCCCGGTATTTACTCGGATAAATAAATATGATGATGGTTCTGGTGTTAAAAACATCCCAGATAATCACAGATGGGTCAGTATAATTTCTGGATCATACCACTGCATTCTCATCGATTCATCTGGTATAGCGTGGAGTTTCGGTTATAACGCACAAGGTGGTGCCCTTGGTTTGGATTCAAGTGGACACAAAATGTTCCCGACTAAGGTCACAAATTACGATACTGGAACTGGAAGTGTTTCCATACCGGTTGATCACAAATGGGTATCGGGAGCATGTGGGTATTCACACACTGTTCTTATCGGTTCGGATGGGTATGCCTACAGTGCTGGAAGAAATGCTTCCTACCAATTAGCTGATATATCAACCGAACATAAATACGTGTTTACCCAAATTAACCATACTGGTCGCGTTTCAAAAGTCGCTTGTGGATTGGAACACACACTACTACTCAAAACGGATGGTACAGTATACTCGTCTGGAATAAATAACTATGGACAAATCGGCATGGGAAATGAGTACTCAGACACTTACGGTACGATCACATTAGAACACCCAGTGACAGACATAGCTGGTCACTCATATTCATCATCTCTCATATCAGACAACATCGTACATGTTTTTGGTGGTAGTGGAACATACGGTATCGATACACAACATTCTAGTGTTCCAATCATGTCTTCTAACCAAATCACTGTTCCCCACTTAGTTTGCGGTAACATAAATGGGACACGACTCGATTTGAATTGTGATCACGGGCAAAAAGTTCAGATAAAAAACGGGGGACTTACAATTGCAGTCGCTGAGTATTACGAATCGAGTGGGCATTGGTATAAGCGTTTTAGAATAGAAAGTGGTAGCTATTTGTTTACACCCGATGGAAGACTGTATAATTCCAATGGATTAGAAGTATATGAGAGTAAACCTGGTACTTCTGATGATAGGCTTAAATTAAACGAAAAATATATCACTGATTGCTCATGTTTACTCAAATTAAAACCTCAAATGTACGATAAACTTAATGAATTAAATGGTGATCCTAATAATACAAAGGTAGAAGCTGGTTTGATCGCTCAAGAAATCTGGTACGATTGTCCAGAATTAAGACACTTAGTCATCACCGGACATGATGCAAATGTAGACGAACATATCCAAACATCATCTGATCCTTCAGTCGACCCAGATTACTCTTCTTGGGGTTCTGAAGAAGCTCGAGTTGCGTACAATGGGTTTATACCATACTTGATTCGCGGGTTCCAAGAACAACACACATTGAACGAATCTCAAAAAGTCGAGATTTTTAGTTTAAAGAAAGAAAATGCTGAAATGAAAGGCCAGATTGCTATGCTCATGAAAGCCGTTGGGTTAGTGGATTCCGGTAATGTTGAATCTGCTTAACTAAATAACTTATGAATTTAACTTGTTTTCTTTTTAAGATAATAACATGTTTGTGTACACCGATGGATCTTGTCTCGGGAACCCTGGTCGTGGTGGCTGGGGTTTCATCGCTATTTCTCCTTCTGGAGAAGAGCTGTTTCGTGACGGTGCGTTCGGTGGCGCGCGGACTACAAATAATATCATGGAATTGACCGCTATGCTTAAGGCGTTGCGGTGGATTGCATCTTCTGATGGTGTGCAGGGTAGTGTTACCGTGTACACTGACAGTAATTACGTACGTCAAGGTATATGTTCTTGGATGAAAAAATGGAAAAAGAATGGATTCAAAAGCGCTTCAGGTGGTGATGTTAAGAATAGGGCGCTATGGGAAGCCATTGATGAGGTCCTTGCCGAGCTTGGTGATCGCGTGTGCGTTGAATGGGTTCGCGCACATTGTGGAAACAGGTGGAACGAAGCCGTTGACGTCTATGCGCGGGCGTTTGCGAGCGCTTAGCGCATTATTTTTTTTTGTCCAATTTGCGTATCGCTGGTATCAACAATTCCATAATCATTGCGTACATGACACCAAGTAGTGCGAGTGCACCTAATCCTTTTACAATGTCAAACATCATTTTTTCATCACCATTCGTGGTTTTGATTTTGTAGATGCCAATGATGCCAATGGTTGGGATGACCAGGAGAAGCGCGTAAAGTATCACAAAACCAATCAAATGGACGTCTTCGAGTTTTGGGGGGTTCATTGTTTTAACAAAATATAAAAATTTTAACGGCTTGTTTTCTTTTTGAACACTTTTGATATGTACATGGCGCCTATTGCAATGACGGTTGCTTTTAGAATTGTTTCTTTTATTCTCCATGGACGTTTGATGTATTTCTTGTATGGGATGAGTCCCGATTCGTTGAGAAAGTATTTCGCTGTTTCTATAGCCGATTCATAACTCGTGAAAGGAAACGATCTCGGGTTATGGCTCCCTACGTATGCGATGCCTTTGACGTCGTGGATGGATATCGTATCGTTCGCGTTGTTTCTGTAATACGCACCGTGGCGACATGCCCAAGTGCCGTCTTGTTTCTTGTACACAGATGGTGTCACCGTCGCCTTTCTGTATTTCGGAAGCCTTGGCATGGCTTCTTTAAGTTGATTCCACGTCATGTTGATGAGTTGCCTCTTGTTTGTGTCTGTGAGTGCTGGTAGGTCGATGTTTAGAATGACACACGAAATAGTGTGCTCTAATTCATTGTAACTACTGATGATTCTTAGTGAGCCTACTGTGGTTGTCTTTGGATGTGGTATGTCTTTTGGATCTGTGGATTCGTTGTAATGAAATTGTATCCCTATGCCCGTGTATGACATCTTTTGTGCTCGTTGGCTAATAGACGGATACACGTTCGCGAGTTGTTCGGGTGGTATGCATACGATGAGTTTGTCGTGATGTGTTTCGAATGTCCCTTGGTGTGTAGAAAATGTGGCTATGTTTGTTTCTGGGTCATGCTTTTTGAACGTATGTCTCGTTTTGATGTCGACGTCTGTGAGGGCTTCTTTTATCTTTGTCACGATGCCGTTTTTCGATGTGCTCGCTATCTTAGGTTCATACATGGTAGATGGGAGAATCGTGTCTATGGTTTCAAAGAATTCCATCGCGGAAAGTTTCTCGGGATGTTGTCCGTCTATCGCGTAACAGAGTTGTGTGATGTGTTCACTGGCGCTTTGTGATAAATTGTATGTATCCGTGACACTTTGCATCGTGTGGCTATTCCACGCCATAGAAGGGTACAAGTAAGCTATGGTGAGCGCGGTGAGATCCCACACGGTGAAATGTTTGGCATCTTTGAGTGATTTCTTAAAGACGTTGTATACTTTTTTAAAGTTTTCGTCGAAATCGACGCCAATTTCCTTGAAGAATTCCTTCGTATTCAAGTAGTTATCGAACACAACACGTGGCGCGTGCTCTGTAAATGCACCAGTTCTAGTTCTTTGGACACCCCAGCAACCTCCTATGTCTTCTTCTTTTTCGTAAATGGTGACATTGTGACCAACTTTTGATAATTGATATGCGATATACGTGCCACACGGACCGCCGCCGACGATACCAATGTTCTTCTTGTGATTCATTATTATCTTAACCATATTTAATTACTTCCTTAGGAACAGCGAATATACTGACAAATTTTCGTGTAATTTTTTCTGCTACTATCGGTTTATGATACTCTGATGTAAAAGCGACCATCGTACCACTTTCAATCGGTATTCAAGGCGGGCAAGTTCGCTTTTTCAGTTTCTGAATCATTATTATTTTTGCCAAAAAAATTATTACTTAATAGCAAATCTACTATTTATGGTGATTTCGGAAAAACCCTATTCCAAAAAGGTTCGCTTCCTTCGACTCGCAAGTCGGGTTCTATAATGCGAAGTCTCTTGACGAACGCAGTAGCCACGCCCGTTCTTCTTATGTCTTCTCTCACCCACAACATTTCACAAATGTGTTTGTGTGTACTGGATTCTTCTGATTCGTCGAACGAGCTTACAGCACAGAATGCTGGAAGAACGATGTCATCGACACTCATTAGATACAGATTTCCGTCACAGAAAGCTTGTAATAGTTGTTCGCGATTGTGTACAAACCCACTGCGTGCGTCGACCAAGGCGTCGAACAAATTCCAAAAGATGCGATATTCGTTTTCGACATCGAGTGAGCAAAAGATTTTACACTTTTCTATATTGATTTTCATTTTATTTTAAAATATTCTCAACTGTTCTTTAGGTGAATAAGTGGAGTCCGATGAATAGGGGGAGTTGTACCGTCAACACGTGCGCGATATCCTTTGCTGTTTCTTGAATTTTTCCCTTTGGTTTATGTATGTTGTTCATGAAACCTATCGTGGCGATGATAGTGAAGATGAGTATCCATGGGTCTCTCGCTTTTGCGTTAACATACATCGTCAGGATGATGTTGCATATGATATCGTAGTGTTTCATTGTTCGTGATGTTCTGAAAAATGTATGAAAGAGCAGTCCATTGCATGCGACTATTTGAGCTATCCTTGATTTATGGCGTGTTGCCATGTGGACAAATGGGAATAACCCGAGTATTCCAAAAATATTTGGGTTTATCTTTGGTTTCATATTCTTATTTATTTTATTTTGGTATTCATGAATTTATAACGAATAGTACGTACATAAATGTCGTTATCTAGGAAACTGGACGAAATGAACGGTTTATTTAAGGGACGAATATATTCTTGCGGACCAGGACCATGGGGACCAGGGAGGCCTAAGAAGGATTGCTCGAATGTCCTTCGAGCATTGCGCGCGTTGTGTAAAACAATGGAAGGGCACACGTATCAAAAGCGTGTATGTCGTTTGAAATTGAAACCTGGACGTAAACCGAAAGCGAAAAAATCACCAAAGGGTTTGGACGGGTTTCGAACGGCTGCCATGGGGGCTGCCGCTGCGATGATGCGTAAAAAATCAATCGTGACTCCGAAGGCTCTACCCCCATCTCCGGCGAGTGCCCGTCGATCTCCCGCTAAAATTACAACACCGCGCGTGGCCGGATGTCATACGATACGATACACGGCTGATGAGAAACGCATGATTCGAGCCCCCGGGACATCCCCTGGTACACGTCAAAGATTGAAGAATAAATGCTCGGGGTTCAAAAATGACAAGGGTAGACAATGTAAAGTACACGTTCCAAAAGGTCTTTGTAAAGTCGCTTAGAATATTTTAGAGATGAATAATAATGGACTTGACGGTATTTAATGCTTTGAAAAAGGATAACGTACGATACGTCAGAATGCGCGATATGAAAAAATGCACGACTCGGTCAAATTGTGTCATAAGTAGTGGAATTCTTCGAGTGAAGGGAGTTCCACAAGACGTGTTTGTGAAAGTGTCTCCTTGTATGTACGGGAGGGTTGTCGCGGATACGGAAAATAAGGCCAGGAAAACACCTCAGTATATAGAGACACGGATGATGAAGATAACGAATCGATTGAATACGAAGAACGTATGCCGTTCTGTTGTATATTGTTATAACGGGAATGCGTTGAAAAAGAATCTAGCCATGGTGAAGAAGAGTGGATTTCATTCAATACTGGTGACAGAAAATATTCGAACGTACATGCCATTTGATGATTTCTTGGAATCCATGTATGCACGAAAAGACTATGAATCAATTTCGAGTATTCTTTTTCAACTCATATACACATTACAGTGTATGAATACTATTCGGATGACACATACAGATCTTCACTTTGGTAATATGTTTGTACGCCATCGTCCTGAACTTAAAGAGTATAGTGATACATACGAGTTCAGGTTCAACAGGGGATATCATAAAGTATCTATACCATGTAAATATCAACTTAAAATAATAGATTTTGATGGCGCACACAAGGGGGCAATAACCGGATTTCGTAAATTACAAATATACGATCCTATGTTTACCAAAGGGATCAAAAACAAATTTCTTCCATGGGGAAATCCGAAAGTCGTAAATGTTCGTTTCGATGTAATGAAAGTTATGTTTCATCTACAAGATACATTGCCTAGTGAAAGGTTCAAGAAGTTGCTCGCAAATTTGGGATTTGTAAATAACAATGGAAAGGTTCCGTATTATGATTTCATACCCAATAAGGACTTTCCAACGCGTAATATTAACGGTGCGAACGATTATGGAATGTTTTACAACAAAGATGGAGATTTCCTAAAGTTGACGGATAATCACATTCGACGTCCAAAAGATATAATCGTTCAGTGTGCAATACACATGTATCGTTCGATAAAAGACAAGAAAAAGAAGGTATTTGATAAATTTTCTCAACGAGGACTTGGTTTAAGGTTTTAAGACCTTTTTTATTCAGATATAATATGACTCGGTGCGATAAGTGCAATAAAAATGTAGGTATTCAAGGAATTGATTGTAAATGGTGCTCGGCACATACATGTTTAGGGTGTCATAAGCCCGAAAAACATCAATGTGTAGGTATGAATGATATGCAAACAGCAAAGCAAGAACTGTTGACAAAAGGCTTGATGAGCGCTAAGATGAACGTGCGACACAATTACGAGGCTTTCTAAATACTTGTTCACATTGACGAGTTGTCGGGACGCTCTGAGGGATGCAGGGATCAGTAGAACATATCCAGGAGTCGTTATAATACGCCGTCCATTTTATTTTGTATTTCTCAAGTGCTTGCCTACATAATATGCATGGAAGTGATGTTGCATCATCTCCGTTTGCTGTTTGTCTGTGGATGAAGAATTCACCTTCGTGTCTGTGTATCCAAGTTATGATTTTGTGTTTCGGAACACCTTTTTTCTTTGCGATATGTATCAGTTTTTCAATGTGTCGTCTTTCTGCACACGTAGACGGACTGTTTGTTGTTTCGGTAGCCCACTTTGGTTTGACAAGTCACAGTCTTCATTGTATTATATTTTATTTATACGACAAACCTTTAAATAATTAATAGTTGCTGTAAGAAGATGGCATCATCCATGAAAACAAACTATAGAATCCCAAAAATCCTCTACACGTTTCATTGTATGTACACAACCCCATTCCAATTGATGCGAGCAAGAATATCACTCCGACAAAAATAAATATGCTTGCTTCCATTTTGGTAATTTTTCTCGCTTTACATTCGCGTGTTTCTTTGTGTCTTTCCATGGAAATACTGTCGGGACCAGATGATCTAGATTTTAAAATATAAGGAGAGTCCTTAGAATAATTGGAACATTCTGATGTACTGTATGTAGATTTATACATCTTATCTCTTCTCTTACAATTGATCTCACTCGCACCACTTGCGCAATACCTTTCAGAATCTACCTTTTTAAGATTAACGTGTTCGTATTTCGGATCTATTTCATTTTTCAAATTTGAATTCCCTATGATGATGCATACTACACCAATTACAAACAGCAAGAATGTCCAAATGACACCGAAACCTAAACCTTGCCATCTTAACGCTCCTGCTGCGTTATTAGCTATTCCCATTATATTATGTTATAAAAATAAAAAATTGATGTTCTGTTTAATAATATTCTTCGTAATACTCGTACACTAAAAGAGAAAATCCTATTAAAAACGAGAGTATTTCGAATAAAATGAACAAGTAAGATATGTTTTCATTGTCAGTTGTACATTTACCTGTTTCTTTATGTCTATCTACTCTCATTTTTCCTAATACTATGTTAAATACTCCAAAGATGATTGGACCTCTAATAATATATGTTATAAAATTATTGTTTTGCCTTGTGTTCGGCAAGTTTGTGTAGGATTTGCTCTGCGTGAAACGCAGCAGCGGCGGCTTCGGCTGTCTTTTCAGATGTAATCTTCGAAGCGACATCCGCGTGCATCTCGAGTTCTTTGAGCTTTTTCTTGTAAAGATACTGTTTCATCTTATCAGAATGAAGCTTTTCATCAATCTGTACGCAGGTATCCGCACATTCTTCTATGACACGCTCCAATTCACGAATAGCATCCTGACGCTTTTTGATTTGTTCCTTGATTTCTTTTCGGTGTTCGACGAGAACATTGTATTCTTGCTCAGTACGCATGTGCTTCGTCTTTCCCATCTTGTGTACTTTACATACGTGTCAAATCTTTAAGCAAACGTGAACACGTCGTTAGTGTGATGTTCATTGCGTTGTACAATTCTGGGAGAACAATAATTGGTAGCTGTTTCACAATATCTTGACTTTTCGTACCGACAACCCTTTTCAGGTAGTACATTTTACAGTTTTTTCTCATTTTAGGGGTACGTTTTTGACGATTTGGTAGTACATTTTACTGATTTTTCCTCATTTTAGGGGTACGTTTTGATGTCATGGATTACGTTTGAATTGATACCATCTTTTGTTAATTTTGTATTTGTTCTGAAGGTAAAACTAAATGATAACATAATATATATATGAATAATATACATTTCTTTTCATTATGTTAAAAATTATTTTGTAATATTAAAATATATTTATCATAATTTATGTAGGATATTCTATTCTAATATTATATTTGAATAAAAATATATATTCAAATGATTATTGTACAATTCTTTTTATAAAACACTATGAATTAGTATTAAAATTATATAATTTATAATTATGTTTAAGAATTAAATAGAATAGAGAAGAAAAGAGAGAGAGAGAGACCTCAAAAAAAAAAGACATGAAAAAACATTCATGAAAAAATATAGAAATATCAACGGGTTTGTGTATTTTTTTATGTTTGACCTTGAATGGATTATAAAGTGTTATTGATACTTTATGTAAATGTGAAATAAATTGTTTAAAAGATTGTGTCATATGATAAGGAATGATTTCGTCTGTTCCGATGAAGGCCCCATGGGGTATTGGACTCAGTAAGAATTTGAAAAACGGTAAAATAAAAGACGTCAAGATAGAAGGTCACAAATATACGTTATTTAGGGACAAGTTAGGAAAAGTATCATTGATAGACAGTGTATGCCCTCATAGAGGGGCAGATC
>CERI01042291.1_pt1 | contig 10151 bp, 8 predicted proteins | sample 350261 | NCBI WGS metagenome assembly CERI01 (sample SAMEA2620979, study PRJEB7988) | marine metagenome | isolation source: saline water (ENVO:00002010), including
CATAATGACAAACCGCAGAAAAATGAATGGGGGCGGGTTGATGTGGTTAAGGAGGGGTGGCAAGGGTGTATGTCGTTTAGTAAAAAAATTGAAGGAGAAGGATATGAATAAGTATTTTCGGCAGTATTATAATCCTATTGATATGTTTGCTTTTATTGCGTATCTCGGAAATCACGGTAAAAGCCCGCACCGCCAATCCCCCTTCGGAAGAGTCAAAAACAAATATGATTTCGAAAATTATCACAATGCGGCGGGGGTTTTTCTAGAATCATTTTTGAAGCAATTAGGTGATTTGGGGAAAGATCAATATTATAAGGCGCTAGGGGAAGAGGCGATGAATATTAACGAGGTGTCGGACGGCAGCAAGGCGAAGAAGAAGGTTCTGCTTGAGGAGGCGGTTAATGGATTAGACAAGACGTGGAAGATCGCCGATCCCCGGGCAAAAAAGAGGGTGTGGGATCAAGGCATCGACACCTACAACCTCGTGCCGCCCCCCCCAGAAGAAGCGGTAAAGCTGATGGATGGTGTGTATGATAAGTGGAAGAGAGAAAACGAGATCCTGGAGCTGGGGCAGCAGAACGCTCAGCAGCAGGCGGATCTGCTGTCCCGGATGGATACAGTTTCTACCGGGAACAGCGACAGGGAGAAATTATACGAGAAATTTTTCAACAACAAGCTCTCCCAGGAAGAGCAGATGAAAGAAACCCCGGAAATCGCCAAGTTCCGAAAAACTCTGGCTGGATGGAGCTCGACCTCCGCTTCGCGGATGATGCCGGCGGATGAGAAGAAGGAGAAGGTGCAGGCCTCGAACGTCTACATGGAAAAAGACAAGTATATTAATGAGCTCGACCCTGAAACAGTTAAAGAAAATATAGAAACGTATGTGGAATATATAATGGGAGAGCGTGAGAAAGCCGTGACTTCCGCGGAAGGCGGCGGTTTGCGGGATAAGTTCAAGGGAGAACTTATCCCGAAGGGGCTGGAGAAGGGGATGGCGTTGGGCGGCGATCTCAAACTTCGTATAGATGGGTCGAAATTGTTTTTCAAGTCGCTCGACAAGAAGGAGGAGAAGGAGGCGGCGGAGGACGCGGCGGTAGCGGCGGGCCGCGCGGACCAGGAGATGTTGAGGGGCACGCGCATCTGCGTCTCTAATCGCTGGTGCGGATCCTACGTCAGCTTCAACAAGAATACCTTCGGCGCGAACGAGCACACGATCGCCTTCGACAGCGGCAAGACGGTGCCTGTCAATCTCAAGAAGAAGGACTGGACGGTGAAGGGGGCCGATGTGGACAAGATAGAGGCAAAGGAGAAAGCGCGCCAGGAGGACCGCGGCTACACATTGACCAAGTCAAGAAAGGAAGAAATGATAAAAACATTCTTTAAAAATTTCATTGAGAGGTGCGCGGGCGTGACAGGCACCGCAGCCGTCACAGAAAGCGAGCAAAAGGCAAAAGTAAAATTCTTTTTTGAATGGCTCGCGAACTCTAAATACCACAACTGGCTGAAACGAATATTTTCGGAAAGTTGGATATTATATTATTTGGAAAGGGTGCGCGGATTGGGCACCGAGAAGCTGTCGCCGGAGGACATCAACGCGCGCGAGGCGCTGCTGGCTCCGCCCTCGGAGGAGAAGGCTGCGGCGGCTCCCGAGGGCGCAGCAGCCGCACCGGACGCGGACGGCCCGCCGGCGAAGAAGCCGAAGGAGGCGAGGAAGAAGAAGAAGGCGAAGAAGGAGGCGGGGAAGAAGCCGAAGGAGTCGCCGCCGCCAAAATCAACCGCCGTGCCTTTCCACGAAGATGCCAAGCTCAAGGCTGAGCGTGATATGAAAATAAAAGCCGGGGTAGTGCGCGAATGAAAACCCGAGAATTTTTTTGATATGGACATCTTCGTGGAAAAGCACGGCCTGGTGTTCGGTATCGTCAAGGGTGTTGAGAGGCCGGGAGGGGGAGAGATTGTCTTGAAGGAAAACAAATCGGAGACCGCTGCCGAGGAGGGGCTGAAGGAGGTCACAGGCAAGTATGATGAAATGGAGGAGGAACATCTGCGAACCGAGCTCAGGGAGCGAAATAAGGCTACGCGCGCTAAGCTCACCCGCATCGTTGAGGCTCTTGATCAGGCCAGGGAAGGACGTGCACGCGAGAGGAGCAGCCTGAAACGAGAGAAGCGAGAGCAGGAGGAGGAGGAGGAGGAGGGTCGTGCAGTGGAGGAGATGAGCGAGAAGAAGCTGCGCGAAGTGCTGGTGGCTGGGTGAGGAGGGATTACACTGCGTGGAAGAGGAAGGCAAATTAACTTAATACAGCGGGGAAAGACGGGAAAAATGGGATGAGGGCCGATGTGCTGGTAATGATCGGGGACGAGAAGGCGGGTCCGATGTCGGACCCGGAGAATGTCACGAGCAGGATCACGAGAGAGATCGAGATAGCCAAGGAAGCCATGGAGCCGCTGCGGCTTACCTTCATCCGGCAGAAGGGACAAATCCCAGAAGTTGACTAAATCTCATCCACATCGATAAAGAAATCTTCTTCTGATCCCTCTTTTCCCTTCTCTACTTTCTCATCCGAGACTACGTCTCCCTCAAAGGGTGTATCATTCATAAATATATCCCCATCCATATCTGTCTCCATAAACTGAGAGGAATGATCCTTCCGAAATGTTGAAAGGATCTCTTTTTTTTCAATTAATTTTTGAACGTGTCCTTCACTGTATTTGTGAAGAATACTACACTTTTCAGGTTGAAAATCCCATACTCCAACCAAAACAATATCGTCTGCATTGATCCACATCCTCTTCCGATGCTTTCCAGCTAAAATCCCAACCTTAGTCGTTCCATCGGGAATCTCTATATCAAATCTTCCATTTCCCTTGGCACTTTTCACAAGTCCATAATTTTCATTCTCTTTTGGGTCCTTCAATACGAGCTCTTTATCCTCCTTAAAGTTATTCCCTTTCTTTTTCCCCTTTTTGAATTTTTTTCCACCAATATTATTGGGCATGTTGTTTGTTTACATATAAACTACATAATAAGTATTTAAGTAAATTTGATACAGTGAATATTATTCTATTCTTATCAATAAATGGTGACTACTCGGATTCATTTTGGGAAATATCGCAATTCAACTCTTTGTGAAATCTATCAAAAAGATCGTAATTATCTTGAATGGTTAAACACCCAACCCTGGTTTAAAATTAGATTTCATAGTTTACATGAAGAATTGGTTCGGTATCTACAGAAAAGAGAGAATGAGATTCAAATCAATACAGATACTTTTGTGATCTATACGGACGGTGCGTGTAAAAATAATGGGTCAAAGATGGGAAATGTATCCGCGGGGATTGGTGTTCATTTCTCTCAAAACAATTGTATTCAACTCAAAGATATTTCTCAAAAATTGTCAATCGACAATCCGACAAATAACAAGGCTGAGCTCTTAGCAATTGATAAAGCTCTTGAAAGTTGTTTAAAAGATAATTTACAGGGAAAGATATGTATTTATACAGATTCTCAGTATTGTATTGATGCTATCACAAAATGGTATGATCAATGGACACTATCAGGAAAACTTCAAGAAAAAAAGAATGTAGAATATATTTCATCTATTAAAGGAAAGTTAAAGAATATGGATGTTTCCTTTGTACACGTAAGAGGTCATACAAATAAACAGGATGTTCATTCTTTAGGAAATAATCGTGCGGATAATTTAGCCACGGGATGTTTGTGAATTATGCTATCATTGGTGCTCGGATCACTTCATGAGAATCATATTCTTCCAATGTGAAATGTTCCACTTGGATATCATTGATGTCTGTCAGTTCGCTTGAGATTTGAAGTGTAGGTTTCATTTTAGGGTTTCTAGAGAGCTGCTTATGAATAGCTTCAATGTGTTCTTCATAAATATGAGCATCACCGATGATATGAACCATTTTTCCGGGTTTATAACCAGTCAAGTGAGCGAAGATATACGTTAAGAATGAATAAGAAGCAATATTGTAGGGAACCCCCAAGAACATATCTCCTGAACGTTGATACAATTGGCAACTGATAGTTCCCTGTTCTACATCAACATAGTACTGAGATAATACATGACACGGTGGTAATGCCATTTTGTCTAGATCCACTGGATTCCATGCTGAGAGAATCATTCTCCGTGATGTTGGATTAGTCTTTATTTCATTCAAGATATATTCTATTTGGTCAACTCCTTCACCTTCATAATTATCTTTTGATCCCCGATAAGAGGCACCAAAATGTCGCCATTGAAATCCATAGACTGGACCAAGATCTCCTTCGGGATAATCCAAGCCCCGACTATCCAAGAACTCACGAGTAGAGTTTCCGTCCCAAATATGAACATTTTGTTTTTGCAATGTTTCATTATCAGTCTTTCCATTCAAAAACCACAAAAGCTCTCTTAAAATTGTTTTGTATCCCATTTTTTTTGTTGTAAGAAGTGGAAAGCGTTTCAAGTCATATTCCATTCTCATGCCGAACTTTGAAATTGTCTTACCATTTCTACCGACAACTGTGCTTCCTGTCCTAAATACATCTTCCAAAGCTTCTAGATACTGATACTCATCTACTTTTTCCTTGGGCGAATAAATGTTGTATGAAACCGAACATTCACAATCATCATATTCTCCACCATCCTTCAATACCTTCACGGATTCAATCCCTTCTTCAGATTTCAAGAGAGTATAACCCTTGGGGTCAAAATGGAGATATTTGTAAGGAATATTTGCGATAGATTTCTTATGTACCTGTGTTAGATAGATAGTTTCAATTTTATGAGAGTAATCATTCAAACACTCACTGTATAATTGTTCTCCACCAATAACAAAGATCTCGTCAATGACTTTATCATAACAGCATCCCAGCGCACCTGTAAATGAAGAGCATACAATTGCTCCTGGACATTCATAATCTTCATCTTTCGTAAGAACGATATTAATTCTACCTTCAAGGGGGCGGAACTTTTCAGGAATAGACTCCCATGTCTTCCTTCCCATAATCACAACATTTTTCCCTTTCCCCGTGGTTGTCTTTTTGAATCTTTTCATATCTTTATTTGATTTTACAAAAAGATGATTATCTGAACCAATAATACCTTCTTCATTCACACACGCGATGATATTCAAAGAAATCATTATATGTTGTATACATAATATATTTTTAAGTCGTATCAAATTTCTTAAAATCACAATATATATTTCTATACTAGTATAAATGAAAATATTCACACCTCTCAATATTTTCTTGATGCTTGTGATTTTGGGACTCGTCTATGACAGTGAAAAGAATGAATCTTCAGGATTTCATGAAAATAAAACAGTTCAGTTTGATCCCAATATAGTTATAGTCAATGAATCTAAAGATGAAACCGAATACCCATATCGTCCTAGGATCGGTCGCAAAATGCCAATGAATATTGCGACTAGAGGAGCTCCTAGAGACTATGAAACAGTGGGGTATTTAAAGAATGAAACTGATCAATCAATGCAGAAATTATTTGGCAGAGAAACATATCCCGGTTCAAACCATTGGAATTATTTTGCCATGAGTGATGATTATCATCAAATACCCATCCCTCTGACTCTAGATAATAAAGACTGCACAAAAGAAAATGGTTGTAAAGAAATAAATGATAATGATACACTAACAATTGAAGGACAAGATAACAAAGCTACGATTTATGAAATTAATCCCTATAGATATTCTCCTTATGTCCGTTAGTCCTCTTTGTTTTTCGTAGTCTCTTCTTTTGATTCATTCTCTCTCTCTTCTCTAGGCCCTCCTGTAGCCCCCTCTGTATTGTTTTCCTTTGATTCATTCTCTCCCTCTTCTGTATCTGAATCGGAACCCTCTTCAACTATACGTCGGGCATAGATTCCTTTCTTATAGAAGACCTCTTTTGCACAATCATAAAGTATATCGTAGATCTTGTTGCAGAAAATCTCAGAGTAATATGTACACAATCCAAGGATATATCTACTATAAAGAGTATCAAGTTTTTCCTCGAGTTTATCCAACATCTCTTCAAACACTTTATCCTTTTCAGAAGAGTTCTCATAATATTCTTCAACTATATCATACAGTTGGTAAACCTTCCGAATTAAACTCTTACGACCCTCAGGATAATTTTCAATCAAATAGAAACATTCATTAAAAGTAAAATAAATCATATACTCCATGTCCTTGACCGAATACATTTGATCAAAATTGGCATCGGTATTAGAAAATATCCTATTATTCTTCAAGACATAATTATTCTTAGTAAGCGATTCCTCTTCGGTAATAAAACTAAGATTCTGCAGAGCGATTTCACTATTCATAGTCTTTTTCATATATATATACTTATTGATAATATTTTTAAATGGTTTCTGTATCGGTTTTAATTTCTCCCAGTGAACATTCAAATAAAAATACAAAAACAAACAATTTATAGAGTTCTTTAACATCTTCTTTTGAATCAAGATATGTGCTGAAACCCTTTATTTCTTTCAAAAATATGTGATAGGGTAATGATTCACCTACATACCAATCTGACATTTCTAAATAAGCCAGAGAAAACCCAGAGATTAATGCTTTGTATCTATCATTGTATATTCGGTATTCTTTTTCCAATGGTTCTAAAGTATCGTAATAATATTCTTTAGCCCGACAATCTAAGTTTGATAGTTTTTTAGTTAATTCACTATAGTCTTTCGTTACAGTTTTTAGTTTTTTTTTGCTATTATTTAATTTACGTTCAAGATCATTCAGATCCATGGCTATATATGATATTTATTATGTTTTCTCTATGTAAATGAGTTTAATTTTAGAGTTGACAGAAAATGATGGGGGGAATATATCTCAGGATATCGAAGAGAGTTCTCCTGAAAGAGTACAAACAGCTGAGGTTTCCGCAAACTCAGAAAGATATCTACTCTGTATAATATCGTGTGAAAAGAATAGGGAAAGAAAAGACATACTAAAAGAAAAATGGATTGATAATTTAATTCAGAATAATGATAAAATAGATGTTATTTTCATTTATGGTAAAAATGATTTGGAAGAGAATTATCTTGAAGTGGGTGATGAATTGCATGTGAAATGTGATGATTCATATGAAAGACTTGTTGATAAAATGGATAAGTTTTGGGATTTTATTCTAGAGAAAAAAAGTGATTATTTTAAAATCATAAAATGTGATGATGACAATTATATTCGCACTGAAAAATTCAGCGAATTATTGGAGGATAGTAAAGATATTCCTATATTTGGTAAATCATGTGATAATGAAAACTTTAAGAATATGAATAGCTTGTCGTTAGAAAGAGATAGTTGGCGGGGTGGTTTTAAGGTAGGATGGTTGTATATAGTTTCTCAGGATGTTATCAGGGAGTTTGTTCACAAAAGAAATGACGAATATAAGGGACTTCATGAAGATAAACGTTTTTATGATTTTATAAGGGAAAAATACCCATTTATTGAGAATAAAGAACTTGAAGAGAAATATTTGTTTTATGCAATTCCCATCTATAGGCGTCCCAGAAATATAAGGAAAATTAATAATACTATTTACAATAATGTTTTGAAGAGTACTTTGATAAGTAATCTAAATACAGATAAATTAAAGAATAAATTTTAATCTATCTATAATATAAATGGGGACCATAACTCGGAGGAGAGATAAAACGCGGCGCAAAAAACGGGGGGGAGGCAAGGTGTGGGCATCTTCTGATAAGTTTAGAGTAAACAACCATAAAATACCACCCGATCTGGCGGCGAAGAGGTTTTTATTGTATAATCTTTACGGTCTAGGGAAAGAAGAAGAAAAATTTATTGGCACTGATAAGGTATGGCGGGGTGCAGGAAAATTGATAAACCTGCCTTATCCCGGGGAAATATTTTTTCATGCTCGCGAGGACCCCAGCATGAATGACATGAATGAGATGTATGTATGTGTTCAGTCTTGTATATGCCATCCAAAGAAAAATGAAGAGTTTAATGTAATTCAACAGATTATTTCGAAAGGGGGAGCATCCGATTCGGCTAGTAAGAAAGAATGTCATAAAGAATTATTTAATAAAAATTTGGGCTTATCACTTATCGAGTATGTGTTAAGAACTAAATCGGCCGATCCCAGAGGACTGGATAAGGGGGAACTGGGAATATTCGAAACATACAAACAAATCTTAGAAGATCACCAGAATGGTAAGATTGATTTAAACCGAAGATTTCGGTTTAATAAATTGTACGATGAGTTGACGAAAAGGTGTGAAAAAATTAATGTTAAAGGAGTGACGGATAGTGTGGCCATGGCCAACATGATTGTTGTATATGGTGTTCCTCTTATAAAAAAAGATAAACAAGACGAAATAATCACACCCTTCCCTTTGAAAGCAATAGAGAAAGGGATAAGAAATGTTGCAGTTCGCAATAAGCTTAAAGATTTATTAAAAAAACCTCCAAATTATGACCAAGAAGATACTAAGAATTATCGGTTTGGTGTTTTGGATTTAGAAGACAGCAACGTGTTTCCATATTCTAGAAATTACAAGTCAGATCTATCGGAGACTGGTAAACTCATCTTCTCAAATGGTAAGGAGACTACCCCCGATGATGACAGTTTTATAGATAATAGATTGGAAGAATCCAAGATTTCAGATGATTCAGACGATCCAGGAAAACTGGAGGATCAGGAGAATCAGGAGGATCAGGAGGATCAAGAGGATCAGGAGGATCGGGGGGATCAGCGGGAACAGGAGGATCGGGGGGATCAGCGGGAACAGGGAGAACAGGATGATCGGGAGGATCGGGGAGGACCGGATCTTGCGAGAAAAGAAGCTGATCAAGGAATATCCGATGAGGAGAGAGCTACCCTCATAAAAGTCGTTGGGGAAATAAAAGAAAACTACCGAAATTTTAAAACAAAGCTAAATGGTCATAAAGATCTTAAACTTTTAGGGGCAACAGTTGATCGTGTAGTTAATGATATAATCTTAACAGATACAGATATAAAAAGTCTAATAGACAATGGAAAAATTACAAAATATAAGACTTTCATCACGGTAGAGAAACCGTTCAAGTACCGATTTGCGGAGGGGGGAGCAGATAATATGTATAGTATACATGGCGAGGCGCCAAATGGAAAATTCATTCGCGAATCGAAGAGAAAAAGAAGTGTAGGAATTGATCATAAACAGCATCGCATATTAAATACAATAAATAGAGAGCACGCTGCTCCAAAAAAGAAGGAGGGGGAGGAGAAGGAACCTGCGCCTGTAAAACAATCTAATCATATAGCGATAGATATAGAACCAACTGCAAAAGGTAAACAGTTATTAAGGGTGGGTATAAAATGGGGTCACGCAATATATTGGTTTTCAGTGTATCCGAAAGATGCCAGGGTTCTTAAGGGGGATCGTCCAAGCCGTATTCATATAATACCGATGAAGAAGGGTAAAGGTGGGTTTACACCTAGGAGAAGAAGAAACTTAAGAAACAGGTATACTGGGGGGAAGAGAACATATTGGGAATCTCTGAAGAAAAAAACAAAAAAGAAATTGAAATCACTTAAGAAGGGAGCAAAACGTTTCTCAAGAAGTTATAAGCGGTGGTTGACTTCGGGTCAGGGGATTTCGGGGCTATTGACTAGTCTGCGAAAGTGGACTTCAACACGGATGGTGGATACAGAAATGCGAAGAAAAAACTGGAACTTTCGTATAGGCGATACATTCTTGTGGTTAGGAAACAGTTTCTTATATAAGAAATGGCAGACCACATCTCGGGAGTTGACCTCATTGGGTCTTCTAAATGAAACGTATGATAAAGAAAGAGAAAAAACTTTGTTAGATAGCAACACACTGGGAAGGTTGCCAGATGAAATGTCTTATTGCACTATTATTGGGTTTGGTACAGACGTCCTTTATTCTGATGAAGGAGAATCATCAAAGACAAATATTCACAACATTGAAAGATACGACAACAACTATAAACATAATAATTTATTAAGTGGGGGGGAAAAAAAGCTTTTGTATGATAGACTTTCTAGTAGGTTGATTCCAAAAAGAGAAAATCGTGTAGAAGAAGATTCAGATTCAGATTCAGATGAAGAAGAAGATGAAGAAGAAGGGAAAGGCGAGAGTTTGGGAGATAAGGGAGTTGATCATGA
>CERI01016794.1_pt1 | contig 10144 bp, 10 predicted proteins | sample 350261 | NCBI WGS metagenome assembly CERI01 (sample SAMEA2620979, study PRJEB7988) | marine metagenome | isolation source: saline water (ENVO:00002010), including
AATCATTTTAATGAATGGTTGGCACAATTTCAAGCAAAAGAAACAACTGATATACCTGAAGAAGTATATAAGGGTATATTAAAAGAACTAAATAAAGATCCGTTTATTACTGTAAAAACAGTAACATATAAAAAAGTAAGGGAAATTCTTAAAAGACTTAATTATAATAAATATTATGAGCATATACCCCATATTATAAATATATTAAATGGTGAAAGGGCACCTTTACTTACAAGAGAATATGAAGAACAGTTAAGAATGATGTTTCGTGAAATACAAACACCATTTATCAAACATTGTCCTGAAGAAAGGAAAAATTTTTTATCATATTCGTATGTTTTACATAAATTTTGTCAACTGTTAGAATTGGATGATTTATTAGTGTATTTTCCATTATTAAAAAGTCGTGAGAAATTACAACAACAAGATCGTATATGGGAGAAAATTTGTGGAAGCCTCCGTTGGCAATATATACCGAGTATTTAATAATACATAGAACTATTTTCCTTTTCCACCATAACAATATGTGGCATGTATCTATCTAATAAAGCAAATGTTGTTGCTGCAAGTAATCCAATGTAAAAAGCGTGTTCATTCATAATAGAGCAATTCGGGATGTAGAAGGTGGACATAGATACAACAAGTAGTAATACTGTATATTTTATAACATTATTCATTTTAATTGTTTCCATCATTTATATATATTCAATAAAATTAATATGAAAAATACATTAAATTAAAATATTGATAGTATAATATTATGGAAGGTGGTCAAAATAACGGTCTTATAAGGAATATAAATACACCCTCAACATTATCAATATTTTCTTCGGATGGGGATATATATAGTGAATATGATAATTATAATGAATACTCATTAAAGGGGATACAGGAATCATCTCCAATGAGTGTTATATTTTTTTCAGATTCAAATGTAGAAGCACTACAAAAAACAATACGTTTTGAGATTTATAAGATAAAGCAAAGGATTATATCCGAACAATCCCCCAATGAATTATATACTGTTATGAGGTCGGTTTATTTACAAAATGCAAACTCAAGGTCATCAACAAATAAATTTATGAAAAACTTACAGATATTAAATAAAATGGTGGTTGATTATTGTGTACAAAATGTATCTGATCAGTTGGAACAATATACAAATTATATGTTAAAAATAAGTAATCTGCCTAGTCTTATGGAAAGACCCGAATATTCTCCGAATAAGAATACGACGGTAGATTCAAGTAATTTATTGGGGGGAAATTAAATATATATATATATTATTAATGGGTGGTGGTAACATAATATATATTATTTTGAGTAGTATTATAATTTATGTACTGTATAAATTATTTTACAATGTATATGAAACATTTGATAATGTAAAGTATATTAACAAACTTTATAGTATATTATCAGGTGATTATCAAAAAATATTTCCAGATATGAACCGAAATGCTGGTGGCGTACAATTTTTTGAGTATATTATGAAAAAAAATCCTACAAAAAAAGATTTTGAAATCTATACGACATTCTTTTGTGGGGTGAGTGGTTCTTTGATTGATCCTGGGAGAGATGGTATCTTTGAGTATGTTGTCTTAAAAGATTTAAAAGGTAATGAGATACATGGTAAGTACCATCTTTGTTGTAGTCCTTGTTTATGCGACATAAGGAAATATTCGAGAGTTGAAAAAATGAATATTAAATTAAAAGACGGGACATATCCATATTATGTAATTACAATACCCGACCCGTGTAAAAACAAAAAGAAAATACCCAATGAAGTATCATCTTTTGTATGTAAGAATAAAAAAACACAAAACGGTATTTTTTCACCAAGTGGAAGACTTATTATCAATGTATTACATGATGGAAAACCGTATCAAGCATCTTCGCAAGATATGAAACAACATTTTGATAGATTATTAACCAATTGTAAAGAAAGGAATTCAATGAAACCGGATGAGTTGCAATATGGGATGGGAGATATATTTGTAAAATTAAGTTTAATTGGGAAAGAGGGATTTTCAAATGATTCTTTAAAAAATATATATGGAGATCCATTAAAACCATGTCAGAAATATAAAGATGATATTTCAGGATCGTGGGATAGTGGTGGATATTGTAGTGAGAAAGGTGGTGGTGTCCATCAAATATGTTTTGATGTGAATAAAAAAACCAAGGATTTTGCAAAAGAAACAGGACAAAGTGGTAATTGGTCAACGGAACGTGTTGGGAAAGGACATTGTATGTGTTTGGGAGCTTGGGCTTTATATAAAGCAAAACAATCAAAGGGGAAAATAAAAAAAACACAAAATGAATTAAATTGTGAAGCTATACCAGAAATGTCATTAAATAATGATTATGTTAGTACATGGAATACCTGGAATGGGAATGAATTACCAAATCAGATTGTGAATGGTGTAAATCAAATTATACATCAATGTTATCCAAAAGGTACTCAATCGCAAAAGAAATTTTTAAAACAAAAATATCTTTCTTTGACAAAAAATAAAAAAGCGTTTCATTCAACAAAAATATATAAAAAATATAAGTAATTTATAAAACATATTTTAATCAATTTCATCAATCGTTGGTTCTTGACTACCCATCATTTCTTGAACCTTGGAAGGATCCATATTCATCGCTTGTTTCATCATTTCAGGATCAAAAGAAGATGGATCCATTTGTGAAGGATCAAATGATTGATTATTTTGAGGAACTTGTAATTTTTCCATAATTGGTTTTAGTGTTTCTTGAAGTTCTTTTAATTTATTATCATATTCATCGGTTGTTTTGTCTTCCACCATCCATTGTGTTGTCGTTTGCATTAATTCTTGAAACATTTTCATTTCATCCTCTGTAATTTTTTCCTTATGTTCTTCTATGGAACTATGTAACCCATATAAGAAAGTTTCTAATTGATTTTTAGATTCAATTTGTTTTTGTTTTGCCATATCATCTTCCTTAAATTGTTCTGCTTCCTTAACCATTCTTTCAATATCATCAGATGTAAGACGACTTTTGTCATTTGTAATGGTGATATTCTTTTCAGTTCCCGATGCCTTATCAGATGCTGTAATATGTAAAATACCATCTGCTGAAATATCATATGTAACTTCAATTTTGGGAACACCTCTTGGTGCTTCACGAATACCATCAAGTTGAAATTCACCTAATTTATTATTATCTTTTGTCAAAGACCTTTCCCCCTCAAAAACTTGGATAGTAACGGCTTTTTGATTATCCTCATACGTTGAAAATGATTGTGATTTTTTTGTAGGGATGGTTGTATTTCTCTCAATTAATTTAGTAAAAATACCACCCGCGGTTTCTAAACCAATTGAAAGAGGAGCAACATCTAATAATAAGATTTCATCTGCTTTTTCTTCTCCACTTGTTGATTTAGATAAGATTGCTGCTTGAACAGATGCCCCATATGCAACAGATTCATCTGGATTAATTTTATGATTTAATTCTTTTCCATTAAAGTATTCTGAAAGAAGTTGTTGAATTTTAGGGATACGTGTTGAACCGCCTACTAAAACAATTTCATCAATATTATTTTTTGAAATACCTGAATCACGAATAACTTTTGTGACAGGTTCAATACATTTCTGAAACAAAGGCATACATAAAGCTTCAAAACGTGCCCTTGTAATAGATGTAAAGAAATCAATCCCTTCAAAAAGTGAATCAATTTCAATGGAAGCTGTTGTTCCACTGGAAAGTGTTCGTTTCGCTTTTTCACATGCGGTCCTTAATCTCCGTAAAGAACGTTTGTTTTCTGTTAAATCTTTGCGATGTTTTTGTTTAAATTCACGGGAAAAGTGTAGCACTAATAAATTATCAAAATCTTCTCCCCCTAAATGGGTATCTCCACTTGTTGCTTTTACTTCAAATATACCATCTTCAATACATAAAAGACTTACATCAAATGTCCCTCCACCCAGATCATATATAAGTATTTTTTTTTCTTCTTTTACATTATCCAATCCATAAGCAATCGCTGCACTGGTGGGTTCATTAATAATCCGTAATACATTTAAACCTGCTATTTTACCAGCATCTTTTGTTGATAGACGTTGTTCATCATTAAAATAAGCTGGAACAGTAATAACAGCATCCGTTACTTTTTCACCGATATATGCTTCTGCTGTTTCTTTCATTTTAACAAGAACCATCGAAGAAATTTCTTCGGGTAAAAAATCTTTTACTTCGCCTTTATAAGAGACTTCAATTATAGGTTTATTGTTACCATTATCTTTAACTTTATAGGGTAATTGTTTAATATCACTTTGTAGGAAAGTATCATTAAACTTTCTACCAATTAATCGTTTTGCATCAAAGATTGTATTTTCGGGATTCATTGATGCTTGATTTTTAGCTCCATCTCCAATTAATCTTTCTGTATCATTGAAAGCAACATAAGAAGGTGTTGTTCTATTTCCTTGATCATTTGCAATAATTTCACAACGATTATCTTTCCACCATCCTACGCAACTATATGTTGTTCCTAAATCAATACCAATAGCTACCATTATTATAATTATTAATTAGTAGAATAGTTTTAAATAATATTTAAGAAATCAAGTAACATAATTCAATATGGATGCTCTAAATGAGTATATTTTAGAAATAACAGATAATACTCAACATGTAAAAAAATGGTTAGAAAAAGAATATAAAACAAAACCACTTATTATTTTTGGGGATAATGGTATTGGAAAAACACATATCGCTGAATATATATTAAAAAAATACGTGAAATTATATATTTCGATTAATTTATGTAAAAAAAATTTATCATTAGATGAATATTTACAATCATCACTTTATAAAAAAAGTATTACGATGATGTTTGAACCTAATAATGTTTATAAATCAATTATATTTGATGATTTAAATGATATACATAAAAATGATAAACAATTATTTAAATCAATTATAAATTTTTCAAAAAAAAAAATTACAAATCATCCAATTATTTATATTATAAATTCACTTGATAATAAATATATTAAACAATTATGGAGTAAATCATATCAATTAAAGCTGTCTTATACATATAAACAAATATCGGATATTACAAATAAATTTTTCTTAAAACATAAAATATCAGAAAAAGAGTTATCACGTTTGATTAAACAATCAAACTACAACTTTAATTCAATTAAAGTAAATATAGATTATTATAAATCAAAATTTGTGAATATACAAATATATGATAAGAAAAATAATAATAATCATGATTTCACAAAAGAAATATTACGCAATATGAAATTAAATGATGTATATCGTGAATGTTCATCAGATTATTCAACGATTGGTTTAAATATACTTGAAAATACTGTATCTTTTATATGTTCAAACGTTACGTGTGAAAAAGAAAAAATAAACTTGTTAGAAATTATATACAAAGCACATTGTATAGGTGATAATTATTTACTATATATCCATATTACGAATGCTTGGGAATTTATAAACCATATTATACATAATATGATAGTATATCCATGTATAATGATGAAACAATATAATATGGAGAATATAAATATAAAATATAATACATATATCAGTAAATGTATTATAGCTACATATCATAAGAAAATATTAATAAAGAAAAATTTAAATGCATATTTATTATCAATATTATATAAATTATTATATGATTATCAGAATATATCATATCTTTCAGATAGATTACAATTAAAAGAAAAAATAAAACATATAATACAATTATATGATATTGAACCACAAATCATTATAAAGTTTATGAAATATTATCAGAGTATGTATGATCTAGATTATACTAAAAATACAATACAATTATTTTTTTAAAGAACGTTTATAATCACTTAAATCTTTTGATGTTAGTTCATATCCCCAATGAAGTAATACTTGTCTTATAACTGGGCTTATAGTAAGATCATTGTACTTTTTTTCTTTTTGAATAATTAAATTCATAAGTCTTCTTCTAAATCTTCCATTAGGTCCCGCTAATTTTTCCCATCGTTTAATTTGTCTTTCATCATCATTTGTCCTTCTTCCTTGATAAAACCGACAGTACCACTGAAACCAACCATAGGGGTCTTGTTTATCAATCCACCCGTTTTCTTCCCAATTTTCTAAAGATGAACCACATTTTACATTATATTTATTTACTTTTTTATCATATGTTGACGATGTAACCATTTTATCTATATTTATTCCTTGAAACCAATATTTAGGATATTCATTAATAACTTCTTGTGATGTATATGTATTTCCTGTTACGGAAGACTTTATTGGGCGGAAATATGTTCCTCCAAATGAACCCTCTCTCAATACATCTTTAGGCGATACATTTGGTGTAAATTGTGGAAAATCTTTAAAAACTTTCATAAATTAATATATATAATATATATATATTATGTCGGATAGAAAAACACAGCGGAGAGGAAGGAAAAGATCTTCATACAGAATAAAAACACGGAGACCTAATTCCATATCTCCAAGACGTAGAAAAAAAAATGTGTTATCTAGAAAACCAAGGGAAAGGCGTTTGACAAAATCTCGTCCCAGATCAAGGACAAGATCAAGGTCAAGATTAACACCACAAAAAACGCCGACATCAAAGAAAGGTGAATTACCCAAAATATTTGTTATTAATTTAAGAAAAGACAAAGATAAATGGAGTAAATATAAAAATGATAAAAGATATATGAGATATTCTGCATGTAATGGATTAGAAATGAGTAAAGCGAATCCATTTTATGATCGATATCAAATTATGTGGAATGCTGGAGATCGTAAGAAGAAATGTGGTGCTGGAATTTTAAATTCACATATGTCAATCATAAGTAAAATAGTCAAACAGAAAATAAATAAGGCATTAGTTATTGAAGATGATGCTGTTGTTAATTTCAAAAAATTACAATCCATTAATTTAGACAAACTTCCACAAGATAGTGTTATTTATTTTGGTGGAACATTACATCCACCTGATTCTTTTAAAAATAAAACTTGGAAACATTCAGAGGCAATTAAGTCTCTTACATCGGGAATTAACAAAATAGATTCTACAAAATATAGAATATTAGGTGGCCATGGATATTATTTCCCAACATGGGAAACAGCAAAAAAATTAATTGATATCTTTGATAAAAAGGAGAAATTAAGGGGCCTTGATACAGAAATGGTAAAATTACAAAGAAAAGGTATTATAAAATATTTATATTATCCTGCTATTAGTTATCTTGATATGAAAGATGCAAAGAAAGGTGTTCATGCTGATTATATCTTACGTGATATGAAACATTACGGTGGTTCAAAATGACTATTTTAGTATAATCTTTATATTGAGAAATATAGTAATAATTAAAAATATAAAAATAAGCATGATCACAATTATTAAACGAATAATATAAGGATATAATTCTGTTATTATATGACTTATAACTGGATTTAATATATCATTCCTTAAAAGTGTAATATTTTCTTTTTTTTTTAATTCTTCTGATACTTCTTTTAATATAGATTTTATTATAAAGGAAAAATCCATTTATCTTTCATAATAAAAAAAATAAAAAAACATAACAAATAGAAGATATTATTATTTTATTATTATATAATATAAATGTTTCCTTTACTTGTAATTATATTTTTAGTTTTATTTATAATAATCGTAAAAGAAAATCATGAGAAATATATTCAGAAACAACGGGAACTAAGAATTAAAGATTTAAATAAGAATCTAAATGCAAAAAACATTAAAGTAGATAAAGTAGATCTTACAGAAAATACATTTGATAATAATATTAAGATAATTACAAATAAACTCAAAAATTTAATTGTGGATGCCCCTCTATTAGAAGGTACATATATTTGGACATATATTGAACCTACACATAAGAATAAAAGTATTCAATTATTAGACAAATCATTAGAAGTCCCGGTATACTTTGAAGAATGTATCAGACTTATGAAAAAATTTGTCCCTAGTATTATAATTGTAACACCCAAAAATCTACATAAATATATTAAGGATTTCCCTATTAAGATGCATCATAAATCACATATCCCCATAAGGAAACGTGTTGATTTATTACATGCTTTCTTACTTGAGAAATATGGTGGATTATGTATTTCACCCGGAACAATTATACATAATCCATCATTACTGCAAAGTTTGGTTAATAAAACAGATACAAATGAAATAGTTACAGTTGGTTCTTCCCCTCAAGTTATGAATTCTGTTTCAAATAAGCATTATCCGAATACATATATTATTGGATCAAAACCCAACTCAAAATTTATTAAAGAATATAAAAAATCTTTCCTAAAAGTTTTACGAAAAAAACAAATATTAAATAGTTATACTATTCTTTCACAATTACTATTAAAGAGATCCCCTTCACAATTTCATTTGGGTGTAGAATATGATGGAACATATAATTCAAATATGAATATGATAACAATTAAAGAATATTTGGGGAGATTCCCTATTGATTATTTAAATCCTGAAAAATTATATGTAATATCTGTACCTTATGAATTACTTATAAGGGATATTGAACATAAATGGTTTTTAGAATTATCAAAGCAGAAATTTAAGATGGTAAATGTTGAAATTACTCGTAAATTAAATGAAGCATTTAATGAGTAAACTATTATTTAAACTTAAATTTGAATATTTTATATAAAATAATAAAAACAACCAAATATGGGAATTAAATCACTTACAAAAACGATTAAAACAAACTCGCCTAGCTCAATTAAACACGAAAATTTATATAAATTAAGTGGGAAGAAAGTTGCTGTTGATGCAAGCCTTATTATCTATCAACAATTATTTAATACTCCAGGAGGTAAGACATTCAAGAATTCAAAGGGATATATAACAAATCATATAACCGGTGTATTTTACAAAGTTATGAATTATATTTCATTGGGTATTGAGTTAATCTTTATATTTGATGGGAAACCTCCCGAGAATAAATCAGCATGTATCCAAGAAAGAAAAGAAAAATCTATGAAAGCAAAAGAATTATCTGAACAAACCGAAAATATACAAGAAAAAGAAAAACTGGCTAAAGCATCTCTCCGTGTTACAAAAGAAATGATTGAACAAGTAAAGAAATTACTAGAACTATTAGGTGTTTCCTATATCCATCCAAATGGAGAAGGGGAAGCATATGCCAGTGAATTATGTCGTATAGGTTATGTAGATTATGTCCTTACAGAAGATATGGATGTAATGGCATATGCTTGTCCCCGAATGATAAGAAACTGTATTGATTCATCTATCAAACGAAAAGATATTGTATCTATTATTACTTATCAAACATTAATTGATGATTTACAACTAGACCACAATTCATTTATTGACTTTTGTATTCTTTGTGGTTGTGATTATTGCCCGATTATTCCACGAGTCGGTAGCGTAACAGCCCTTAAACTTATCAATAAGTATAAGACTATTGAAAATATACTCGAAAATACAAATTATCAAATTCCTGAAGATTATTTATTACAATTCAATGCGGCTAAGGAAAACTTTCTATTATTCCGCGAAAAAATTGATATAGATACGATTGATATTCATACATCATTGCCATCTGTCAAGGATGTTGAAAACTATCTAATCAATGAAATTGAAATGAATGAAAAACGTGTTAAAAATACATTAAAAAAATTTCATAATAAATATAAACATGAATGAAGATTTATGTGTTATATGTTTATCAACACTTAATGAAGATGATACATATAATTTAAGTTGTAATCATAAGTTTCATACTAAATGTATCATAAATTGGTTCCGTTCGGAATCTTCTAATGGTAATTGTCCCTGTTGTATGGATATTCCAACAAATGAATATAGTTTATTTTATTCTGGATTTTATAATCATACATTCATGAATAATCGTATTAAAAATCTACGCAGATTTAGCAAACGTAAAACATCTCCACAATTATTAAAAAATGAATTTGTAAAATTAAAAAAAAATGAAGATGAATTAAAAATCATAAAAAATAAAGTGAAACACTTTAAAAATACAACTGAATATAATGATTTATTAAAACAGTTAAGAAAAATTACATCAAAGCAATATAATAAAGAATCAAGAATACGTAATATAAAAATGAATATTGTTAC
>CERI01117400.1_pt1 | contig 10141 bp, 11 predicted proteins | sample 350261 | NCBI WGS metagenome assembly CERI01 (sample SAMEA2620979, study PRJEB7988) | marine metagenome | isolation source: saline water (ENVO:00002010), including
TAATTGACATATGATTTAGAACCTAATTGGTTTGACTGGACGGTCAACGGTAAACCTCTTACGACTATGGCCGAAGTATTCGAAGAAGACGGATTCATACACAGCGTCGTGTGTAAACCACAGATGCTTCCTAAAGATGTAGGAGATTTACGAGAAGAAACTGAAAAATACTTAATGAGGACTGTAATACAATCAGGCTTTACTAAGTTTGCTGTACTTCTCAGTGGTATTGATTCTGAAATCATAGGAAGGTATTTGAAGAAGATAGGTGTAGATGTAGAATTCTACTACACTAAGTTCTGGTTTGAATCAGATGAAGTAGCGGATATTGTTAAAGGAATCGGAAAGGAACTCGATGTACCTGTTCATATAGTAGACTGGGAGTGGTACAAGGATAGACACAGCATGTTCTTTGTAGCAGAGAATAGCTTTCAGCCATGCTCTGTCAAGAATGTACATATCCACACTATTCAACAAATACCAGAAGACAGGTATATCTTTATTGGTAGTCGTAACATAGAGATATACTTTCCGCCTCGCTACTTACACAAGCTTGCAAAAGATAGACATCCGAACTGGCATCATACTGGCCGTAAGTTGTTCATTGATACTCGCCAGTTTTCAAATCGGTTTACATTGAATCATTTGGAAAGATCTGGTTGCGGTGTCTTTTGGAATAACGATGCAGGATGTGCTAGCAGTATATTTCGAGATAGTCGATTAGAAGTATACGATCGAGGAGATAAGGCTGGCGATATGGATGATAAACAAATCTTTTTTGATTTGTGGGATGACTGTACTTTTAAAGCAAAGACAGATCCATTTGTCGGCGGTGACTATACTTATAGATGGGAGGATTGGTATGTAGGCAATCCTAAGTCTAGAGAAAAAGCTGCGGTGATGATGCAACGTAGATATTTACAAAGAAAATATGGAAGAGTTTATAGTGTATGTGGAGATATTTTAGCGAATAAATATGACAATACTTGGACTTTTGGAGATATGATAAACATTGACTCGATTCTTGAACGATAAGGGTGAAGTACTGCACACCACTGGCCACGATACTGCAGACATTGTTCTAAATGATAGAGCAGTGTCCTCTCCTAATTTTTATTTCTTAAAAGAAAAACCTAAGATATACGATAGAAGAAAGCACGTAGACACGACATACTTTGTTAAAGATGATCGTAACTTGGCGCTTGATCTTCGTCACTTTTCTCTAGCTCGGATTCGAAACTTAGAACCATGGGTAAACATTGAGCAAAGTAACGATGGCAATCCTATTCAAGATTCATGGATGAAAGATGGTTCTGCAGCGAATCTAGGTCAAGCAAAAGATATTGCGGATAGCTTTAAAGTAACGTTTGCATTGAATAGAGAAAGATACTTTAATACATTCATAGACGAGTCAGGTCCTCTTGATACGTTTATAGGAGTAGGATCAGGCCTCAAAGCATTTGCATTTATCAAAAACATAGGTTGGCACAGTAAGTCTATGTTCTACCTATTTGATACTGATCCTGCTATATTTGCAATAAAACGATTTATGCTTCACGATTGGACTGGCAAACCAGATCATTTCTTCGAGTACTGTAGACAGTTTAAACTAGATAGTGATGATCTCGAGAATATGTGGAAAGATCAGGTTCGCTTTATTACTCCTGAAGATATATGGAGCATGAAGAGTAGAATTGTATTGAATCACGGATCCATCACAGACTTTAATAAATACTATAGTCTATACGGAAAGACTGTAATATGGTGGGATGGAACATTCAAATATACTCCAAATCATTATGGGAAAACACAACAACAAGTCTGGAAAGAGTTTAAGGACTTTATTGGAAAGTTACCAGATGATGCTCACTGTTATGGAACAGATCCTTTCTATGAGTTTTACAATAACATTTCTGGCAAAGAACTAAAAGATCATGTGGAAAGTATACAAGAGTCAGATCCCAGAAACACAGACGGTGCAACAATATATTAGAGAACACACCGACTTCTTACAGGTTCGTGATATAAAGCCTGAACTCGATGTTCAAAATAATATGCTTGAGATCTCGGGTTTGCAGTTTGACTGGGAAGCGCTAGGAGATAGCATTGAAGAATCATTCTGGAGATATGGATCCGGCAATGAAAAAGGCTATCGATTTGTATCACACGATAATCCTACTGGTCAACCGACTGAATCGACTTCCTATACGTGCTTGAGTATCGTGCACAATCCAAAACACATAGAAAATCTTCCACAAAATTATAGCACCCTTGGTACTCGCATGATGAAGGGTGATCGCTATTATAGAGGTGGCAAGCGTCATGAGAATGACACTGCAGTTATGCCAGAAATTCTAAAGGATAGTTATTATGATAGCTGGTCGTTTACTGAAGTAACTGAAGCTGCTAATAATGGAGCGCTAAAAGATCTAAGCAATGAATGTCTTAATCGATCTTTGATTCGTGGTAGGATAGGAAAGATTGATTCTAAACCTGTAGACCGCAATCATGGCGAATGTCATATCGCTGATGGTTGGCATAAGGATGAACACCTACTTGAAAATACTCGTATCATGATACCTCTTATTACGAGTAATAATTTCTGCTTGCAGATAAAAGATAATCCTAAAGACTATAAGTTTGAATTAGGGAATGCTTACGTGATGGATACGCATATTCCACATAGAGTCATTCCACTTGACGAAAATGCTAGGGAATACCGTATACATATTATCTATGGTACGAATCCCTGGTTTGACTATAATAAAGAAGAAGACAGCTGGACATCAAATGAATTCTATGGAAAGATGCATCCATTTGACATGATTGCGGCCGGCTATTATTTCAAACAACCAATTAACACACGCATCATATAGGAGAAAAAATATGGCAAGCATTTTTAGTAAAGTCACATATACCCGACCTAGCACAGATGTATCTTTCTACACAGCTTCAGCTAAAGCCATTACAGAATTTAACAAACTAGAATCTGCAGGGCTAATGGAGAGATCATTGACATCAACAAAGCGTCTGGTGACTGGCCAGCATACAGATGATCCTCTTAAATATTCATTTGTAACTCAATTTTACAGTACAGAAGCATATCTAGATTTTAAAGCAAATGCGATAATGTTAGCTGAAGCTGAAAAAAGAAATACGTATAATGAACAAAACGGCATTACTAGATTAATTAGTATTGATGTTGAATATGATTCAGCCGAAGATCCAAAAATTAATATAGATTCGCTAACTTTGTCAGATTGATATGAATGTACTCTTTAGTAGCCCAAACATCTATGATGCTCGGGTTTACTTACCGATAGCATTTCTAAATATCAAGACGTATGTCGATAAGTATACTGACCTCGATGTAAATTGGCTCGAGCCTCTCTTTCGAAATAGAGATGCTGATCGTATGTTAGAAGGAGTAGACCTAGAAAGTATTGATTTTCTGGGCCTTTCTTGTTATGAGTGGAATTGGAATCTTAATGTTGAGATTGCTAAAAAAATAAAAGCAGCGAATCCATCGTGCCATGTCGTGGCTGGTGGACCACACGCAGACTATATGAATCCAAAATTCTGGGATATGTATCCTATGATTGACACTGTTGTGCATCATGATGGTGAGATACCTTTTGCAGAATTACTTCAAGGTAAGACAGAAATTGGAGGTACGGCTACACGTGATGGTGTTTGGCCTATGCAACTCGTAACTAACTTCCAGTATTCTCCGTGGCTTGAAAACAAGGAATGGATTCTTAAATTTAGAGAAAAGTATATCAATCACCCTGACACACAGACTATGGTTATTATGTGGGAGACCGATAGAGGTTGTCCATTTAAGTGTTCATTCTGTGATTGGGGTATGCAGACAATGCAGAAGGTCAGGCGTATTCCTATGGAACGAGTCAAGGCTGAGATTGATTTCTTTGCAGATGAACTGAAAGTACCGTACCTCTGGCATGTTGGTGCTAACCTCGGAATCATGCCACGAGATCTCGATATTGTAAAGTACTTACAGGAAAGACATGCTGACACCGGCTGGCCAAGAGCAGTACAATATAATCCATCAAAGAATACACCCGAAAGATCTCTGGAAATCGGCCAGATCTTTCATGATATGGGTGTGGTCAATAAACACCTTATCTCTCTACAACACACTAAACAAAACGTGCTTGATTGTATCGATCGAGATAACATACCGGTTGAAAGACAAATACCGATTATTCGTGAAACAGTTAAACGTAAGATGCCAGTTGTATCTCAGCTCATTATGGGTATGCCGGGAGATAATGTTGAAAGCTGGATGGGTGCACTAGCTGATTCGATTGAGTGGGGTATCCACAATGAATGTCAAGTCTATGACTTCGAGATGTTGCCGAATGCACCGGCTAATAAGCCAGAATACAAAGACAAGTGGAAGATCAAAACAATTAAGAGAAAGCACTTGCCACATGAAAGGTTTATGAGACAAGACGATGTCTTACAAGAAACAGAATTTATTATAGGTACTTCAACCTTTACACCAGATGATTGGGTAACTATGAAGCTATATGGCAAGATGTTCGTTACTTGCCATACTGGAAATCTTACAAAATATCTTGCCATGTATCTTAGAAATACGCAAGGTGTAAAGTACTATGACTTTTATAAGAACCTCTTCGATGACTTGATGGATCTGCCTCTCATAGTTGACGCCAAACAAAAGATACATGATTACTTAGATAACGAAGATTTGTTATTAGAAGAAAAAATAGACAAGATACCAAACAGTGTTGAGTACGATCTTGAAGAAAGATTTCTGATTGAGTGGCTATACGATGATGATTGGCAAGTCAACAATCAATTCTTTGATTATGTCAAGCTTCATATCACAGACTTTTATGAGTGGAATGACGAGCTCGAAGATCTATTCCGTGTAACAAAGGAAATGTTTCTTACCATAGACTATAATAAGAAGCAAGGTAAGAAAGTGCACATGAATTACAACTGGATCGATTACCTCGAACAGTGTAACTTAGCATGTCATACGGAAGATAACGTGCCAAAGATATATCCAACTAAAGGTGAAAAGGTCTGGAAGACTAATCAGAATAAGGTTACATTGTCCGCAGATATTAAAGGAATAAATATCAAATGGAAGAATGTTAACGAATTTGTTGATACAGTAATTGCATCGAGGTATCAACGTGGAAATAGAAATATATTATTCGAAGGTGAATTCATAGACTAATGGAACTATTTGTTATCTTGGCCGGAGTTCTCTATGGACTCTTGTTTGGAGTGATACCTACAGCTGGTCCGACAACAGCACTCTTAATCAGCTATATCTTTCTGCCATATTTTTATTCGGATCCATATCTTGGTGTTCTGTTCTACACCGCGCTCGTGGCCGCGTGCACGACGGGCGACACGTGGAGTTCTATTCTACTTGGCATACCCGGATCATCTTCATCTGCAGCTACGGTGGTTGATGGATACCCGATGGCACGAAGTGGTAGAGCAACTTTAGCTCTTAGTTCCGCCTTTACAAGCAGCACAATCTGTGGTATAATATACGGATCTTTGGTATTCTTCTTTATGCCATACTACGCTCAGCTATTGCTTGTGTTTGGTCCACTTGAATTACTTCTGCTCAATGTCTTTGCTTTAAGCTGTGTAGTTTTTCTTGTGAAGGAAAATAAGATACTAGGATTAGTCGGTGTATGCCTGGGTTTACTGTTTGGCTACATTGGTATCGATGAGAACTATGCCGAAAGACTTACATTCGGATATACATACTTTGAATCTGGCATTGCTGTCAGTATCTTTGTAAGTGGACTATTCGCAGTTCCTGAGCTTGTTAGTCTTTTCGTCAAACAACCGAAGGTAGAAAATCTTAATGCTAACTTTCGTCACGTAATACTAGGCATAAAATCGTGGTATAAGTATAGGAAGGTGGCATTGACTGGAGGATTAATAGGATCATTTGTTGGAGCTCTCCCTGGTGTGCACGGAATAGTAGCTGACTGGTTATCCTATGGACGTGCTAAACGAGCTCACCCTCACAGCCGTGTGGCTGGTGTTGTAGGACCAGAAGGAGCGAACAATGCAGTACACGCTGCATCATTTGTTCCAACCGTTGTGTTTGGAATACCGGGTACACCATTTGCTGCAGTGATACTATCGCTGTTCTTTATGCTGCACTTTGAACTTGGCTCAATTGACATACAGTTTGATGACAAGTTCTTTGATACGATGGCGATTGGATATATAGGAGGAACGATTCTTGTAGGATTATTCTGTTTATTTTTAAGTGTACCTATTACGTGGATCTTAAAAGTTCCACCACGAATATACTCTGTAGTCATATTCGTTTTAATTTGTTGGTCATGCTATCAAGTAACAAATACAAAATTTGATTTGATTGCATTGGCTATCTGTTCAACTCTAGGATTACTGGCAAAAACTTTCTCAATTAACAGGCCAGCGATTCTCCTAGCATTCATACTCTTTCCTAAGATTGAAGCATTAACGTTTCAAACGATAGGGATATATAATCTAAACTTTCTAAACTGAGGTGAAAATGAAACACTTTATTTCTTTTATTGTTGGGATGCTTATGACAATGACAACCGCATATGCTGACTATACATTAGTAGTACCTAGTCCAAAAGGAACTGGTACAGCAATTTGGGGTGACGTAGTTGCTGCTGAACTCTCGAAATATCTTGATGAACGTGTAAATGTTGTCAATATTCCGGGTGGTAAAGGCAACTTGGGCCTCGAAACTTTTAACTCTAAATACAAAGATGATCCTAAAGCTATCATGCTTGCTCACGGTGGTAACGCTAATGCATGGCTAATTCAAGATGTAAAATGGTCGTTTAAGGATTGGGATCCAGTAATGATCCAGCCTTATAATATTACGACTACTATTGCAAAAGATTTTGATTGGATGACTGAAAGACTCGATCTAGCAGATTGCTCGGGTTGTGTACCTGAAACTCTAGCATGGACAATGCTAAAGGGTTGGGATAGCATTAACTTTATTCGCAAGATGAGTGCTGGTGATGCTAAGACTGCATGGCTTCGTGGTGATTTCAAATATATCCGCGAACCGGCTAGTCGGCACATTAAGAACACAGCACCAATGGTAGAAAAAGGTGAAGCTACACGACTCTTCAATCATGGCATGTTTACACCAGAAAAAGGTGGATTCATTCAAGACTACAACTGGCCCGATACTCCAACAGCAGAAGAGTTGTACAGATTAGAATTCGGTGCGGATCCAGAAGGTCCAGTATACGAGGCTTACATTCTCTCGGCCGTATGGCGTGATGGATTACAAAAAGGCATGTTTATGCATAAAGGTTCTAACTCGGCTCAAGTCATTGAAGCATTCAAGGCTATGATGGCTAATGAAGAATCACGTAAACATCTTATCTCAAAACTCGGAGATTATCCAATGTACTTTGGTGATGATTCAAATGAGATCATGGATTCTCTTTATAGTTACGTAACAAAGGAAAGACTAAAACATCTTGTGGATTTTGCAAGAGACAAGATGGAATGGTCAACTGCAACGTATGTCGAATCGAAGACCGTTGATTAATTCAGATCTCATTTTACACCTTGCAAGTCTAGGGGACGTTGTTCCTCTAGACTTTACGCTCGATGTAGATCTGATACAAGAACAGCTTAAACCTTTTGATGATGAGTGGAAGCAATATAATCCACGCAAGCCAAACGATCGACAAGGTTTAAGTATAACAAGTCTGGATGGTGGACTATCAGGCATACCAGATTTAGATAGCATATTCGAGTATAATAAGCTTCACAATACTCATGTCAGTGAAGCTGAGATTAATGTTAAGACTCGAGTTGCTGAACAGGTGACAGCTCTTCATCCTCTTATCGATAAGTTTAATCTTGGTAGATCTCACTTTATTCGATTAAATCGTGGTGGCCATTTCCCTCCACATAGAGACGGTAAGATACTTGGAGTCACCTGCTTTCGTGTACTCACTATGTGTCACAATTGTAAGGATGGCCAATTTCAATTTACACTTGAAGATAAAGCTTACTCGTTTGAACCGGGTCGGCCATACTTTGTAAATACGAGAAAGAATCATAACGTATTCTCTTTTGTTGATAACAGCGTACAGTGCGTGCTTAATCTACCTTTGACTGAGGAGAACTACAGTTGCGTAGTCAAGCATTTACAAATGAAATAGATTTCGAAACGATCTGTGAAAAGTGGAAGAAGCTCTGGCCAGATACTGACCACCAGCAAATGAGCTCTATGCTTTACAAAGGCGGATTTGATATGGAGATTTATGAGAAATACAAGCCTACATTCTTTGGTCACTTTATCGGTGAGCAATTAGTAGGAGTCAACTCTGGTCATAGAACTTCAGATGATATGTATCGGTCACGTGGAATATGGATTGACAAATCTTATCGTGGTCTAGGTGTTAGTACTGCATTATTTAATATGACTCAACAAGTAGCAAGACAAGAAGGTTGTACGATGCTATGGAGTATTCCAAGAGAATCTGCTTATAAGAGTTACTACCGATTCGGATTCAGAAGAACAAGTGAATACTTCAATGAAGGTATGGACTATGGTCCTAACTGTTATGTCGTCAAGTATATATGAACATCAACAATGTAGAACATTTTGAAACATGGTTTGATATTGGAGATGGTCCACAGAACCAAGAATTCTTTACCGAAAGAAAATTTCTAGGAGGATGGACTGTTTCCGATAGACATCCTGTAAAAGGACTTAAGAGACATACTCATGGTGTGGCTCTTCTTGACGATAATGTTATCGACTGTAGCATACAAGAACTTAAAGATATTATAGAATCAATACTGCCTGAGTACGCAGAAGAAAAGAACGCGCTGTTTATTTCAGGTGGCAAGGATAGCACCACTCTTGCTCATATTCTAAAAAAACTAGACATTCCTTTTGTACCAGTCAGCCTGCATTCAAGTAATTCAAGAACAAGCGAATATAGCGTAGTCAAGGATATCGAGAAAGATCTTGGCATACAAGTAGAATATGTTGAGATTGATAGCATACCTCAAACAGAATTTAAGTACTGGGTAGAAAATCCATACACAGCAAAGTGTATCGCTATCGAAAAGCTAGGATTACAGGACCATGTTATCTTTACTGGTGAGATAGGTACCGGTGAAATGCAAGTCAATCAACCTCTTCTCTACACAGCACAGATGGGATATAAGCCACGAGATCTCGCTCATTGGCACGTTAATGTATGCGGCTCGTATCGAAAGAGTAACTCTGTCAGAAAAGAATCACAAGATATGATCTACACGGAATGTGTCGATTATTTTTATCAGCGGCTAATGAACTTTAAGCATCCTGATATTCTAAACAAAGTTATGTTTGGTAGGTTACAAGAAGAAGGATCCTATAGATTGTTCAATTACTCGATTGACAAATATAAATGGTGCCATCCATTTGCTGAAAGCGAATTTATCTATCGCTGCGTAAACATGCCTTCTCACCATAAAGGTAGTAAGAATCTATATCGTGAAATGTATCCAGACCTGACAGATATTCCATGGAGGTATCCGAAAAGTGGACTCGGCATTCCAACTGTGTAGCATTAAGAATATTATTTGTGTACCTTCTGAGAGTGCTAAGCAATCATATCTCGATACGGTCTACCAATATAATATTGATTGCTATGTCACGACTATTGATAAGCTTGACCAGTTCAAAGATGTAAGGATTATCTTCATAGCATGCTATCGTGACACTGAGTACGAGAACATGATAATCGATGATATTCTTCTCGAATCTTCTCCTAAACAGATTGCAGGCTATATACAAGCTTGGTTTGGCCAGTTTAAACTTCGAAAGATGGGAGAGAATTTATCTTTCCGCTTTCGAAATAAAAAAGAGTGGCTAAAAAAAATTACAAATTAATGCATTTTTTCCTTTACATTATCAAAAAACTATGGTATAATAGATCTATAAAATGGAAAAGGAAAGAAATTATGGGAATGTCAAATTACGTCATGGATTGCGAAGAACAGTTTGAAGATGCAGTATTGGCTCGTATAGAAGAATGCGAATCACCAGATGCTCTTAACTGGAAACTTGTCGAAGATAAGTGCTTTGTTA
>CERI01114828.1_pt1 | contig 10117 bp, 16 predicted proteins | sample 350261 | NCBI WGS metagenome assembly CERI01 (sample SAMEA2620979, study PRJEB7988) | marine metagenome | isolation source: saline water (ENVO:00002010), including
TGTTTCTGTTATTGTTTTTCTAACAAACTCGTTACATTTAGAATCTTCGCATAACCATAATATGATTCTTTCTTGTTCTTCTATTTCATCTATATTTCTATCGCTAAAATCTTTTGTAATAAGTTCTAATTCTATTTTTATAAGCCTTATTACAATAGATAATTCCCAAACATTAGTGTAATCCTCGCAATATTCTGGCATTGGTATACGAAAATAGTCATATAAATCTCTGTTTACAATTTCATCTAATTTCATTTCATAAATGGTTTTATCTGTGTATCTTTGATATGTCTCTCTATTTCTATAAAGAATTAGTGAATCCCAATTATTGCATTGTTCTTCAAAATCGTGTTTAAATATATAATCTAAATATCTATATTCAAACATGAATAGTCCATCTATATCGTCACACCACTCATCTTTATATGTTAGTAATTCTTGTGTGTGTAATATTTTTTCATTTTCTTTTATATATTCCAAAGTATCCAAGTCATCAGATAAATAGATGAGGTCTTTTGTCAGCAATTTATCTAAATTATATTTTTGCTCATCCATTGGTCTATATAACTTACAAAAGCTTATAATGATTATCTCTTTTAATCCATCAAATTGAAAATGTTCATACGAATGCTTTAAATATCTATAAAATTGTTCTTTGCGACCAACATCGTGTGACTCACCATTTTGTTCTATTATTTCTATACAAATGTGATCAATTTCCCTATTCAATTTCAAATTTGATTCTCTTATATAAGGAACGAGTACATGAAAAAGCGCAGTAAATACTTGGTATGCAGCTTCACTCATATAATATAATTATTTATTATCCTTTGAATATTATTTAAGCCTCCATCTAGAAACACCCCCGTGTTCATCTGAGTAATACACGTTCTTGATACCAGCTCTCTGGATAAGCAAAGAACATGTGTCACACGGTTTTGAATTGAGTGTTTCTCCTTTCTTATTGAACCTAAACACGTACAGATCACAATTATCCCACTTTCTTTTCTTTAGAATAGCCTGTGCTTCTGCGTGAATTGTATATGTATAATATTTTGCTGCTGTTTTACTCACGCCTAATGAATTCCAACCACGCCCTACTATCTTTCCTTGTTTTACTATTATACACGAGTGTCTTGCACACCTTACATCTGATTTACTTGACAAAGCTTCTAATTCTTGCAAGAAAGATACCTTCATATATTTAAATAACAGTTGTGGTGATCCTTTAAAGTAAAATACCAAGTCTTATTGATAATATAATTGTAAAAATTATTGTAAAGAATCTAATAATTTTAGAATGACCATTTATGAAATAATCATCAAAATCATTTATTATACACCTGTCATAAATAATCCATAAACTTTGTACAACAAACAATAAAAAAATACACAAACACACTATTAAAACATTCTTTAAAAATAAAGAAGATACAATAAACCCACCCATTAATATATGTAATATACCTAGTAAATCTGATAAATTATTGTATAGTGCATAATAAAAAACAAAGTGTGATAAAAGACATAGAACACAAAAAAATAAATCAATTATTGTCATTGATAGTGAAAAATAAAGTATTTCATTTAACAATATGACATCCATAAAAAGAGTAAGAGAATAAAGTATAAGTTTTTCTGTGTTCATTTCGTTAAAATATATCTTTTAACTTTTAAATGTTCATATATTATAAATGAATAGACAACTGACTTTTTTAATAGGATGTCTTGGAGCTAGGTTATTATTAGCTCTTATTGCTAAGAATTCATCTAGAGAGTTCTTGAATAAACTTGGTTATATAACTTTATTGATATCAATAGGATTTATGTCTATATATATGTTTGATTTGAGACCATCCGGGTTTGAGGCTGGTGGTAAAATATGGTGGAACGATTTAAGACCACTACATGGTGTTTTGTATTTATTATTTTCTATGTATGCAATAAAAGGTGAAACAGAAATAGCATGGATTGTGTTATTATATGACGTAATGATTGGATTTTTAGCATGGTATTTAAATAACAAAAATATTAAGTTATAAATAATGGACAAAGATTATATATTTACTTGCCCACATTGTAATCAATATATAATAGTAAATGGAAAGGAATTCAATTGTAAGATATTTAGACATGGTGTAGAAAAGGATGAACATAAGATAATAGGTAATCAAATCGACCCACATCTTCCAAAAGAAAAATGTGATTCTTTATACTCTTCTGATTCTATATATGGATGTGGAAAGCCTTTCAGGATAATAAAAATAGCACAAGACAATTATGAATTAGAAAAGTGTGGGTATATATAATACCCAAAGGATAATACTCATACTATTTATATGATTGGATCAATAAATGAGGTAACGAAACCACTTTTCAACACCCTTGCGAAATGGTTATCAGAGCTAAAGATTGGTTCAAATCCTTCAAAAACAAACAATATTGTTAAAGAACTTTTTTGGGCAGTCCTTGAGACATTAACCATAACCGAAGACAGACAAACAGAAACAGAACAACTGAACAATATAATTTCTATATGTAACAAAACCCCTCATTATGAATTTAGTGAAGGTAATATTTGGGAAAAACTAGAAACACATTTCAAGCAACATGGATGCACGGAAAGTGTATCAAGCAAATATACCAATTTCTTCAGGAAGGTTGGAGAATTGACACCTCCTGGATTAAATACATCACCAAGAGCTAATTGTGGAAAGTACGAACTAATGTGGAGACTATTAAGACCTTCGTCTGTCTCCGCTAAATGTGGAGATATAGAAGACCCAGCTGCTGGTGGTGTATTGGAGTTGAAAGGGAAACAAGGTAGTATTCAAGATCCTTGTATCAGAGGAGATGAATATATAAAAATATGTAACAATGCATTTAAAAATAGTGGGTTTTGTGGAAACAAAACGAAAACAGCGGCACGTAGAGACCAATTTGTATTTGAAATAGAGAAAAAAAAGCATAGCAATCACTATGAAGAAGAATTTTCAAAAAATATAAAAGGGGCAACAGAATGTGTTGCTGATGTCTTGTGTCAAATGGGATATTATTGCCCAACTGATTCAATTGATATTGCAAAACATATTGTTGGGTCAGACGGAAAGGGTTATCAAGAGAGGTATAAAAGAATTTTACTTAAGAAAATGTATGAAAAATACAAAACAAATAAAAAATTCAATAGACTTATTTTCTTTGGTGATGGTACTTCCCTTGTTATTATTGAAAATGTTGATGATTTAACAAAGTTACAAATTACTGATGATTATTTCAGAATCGGACAACCAAACCCAATCGGGTGGTATGTAGATATTAAATGATATGATTTGGTATAATACTATTACACAATTGTTTATGTCCTATTTTAAATCTACCAGAATACATATAATTTTTTTTGAAATCTTGACTATTCAAATATTCACTTATTTTTTCTAAATCACAATTTACTTTTGGAATAAGTATTATTAATCCACCACCAAAATGCTGAACTATATCTCTAAATGCTATGTTTTCTTTTCGTGATATATTATTTACATATATACATTCTTTACCTAAATTATTATTAATTAATTTAGTATTTCTCATAGCACCCCATTCAAACCAGTTATTCTCATTAAATTTTTTAATTTTTCTTTCAATCAATTCTTTTTTATTTTTCAACATGTAATTATTAATATCTTCATCTTCCGTTGGAAAATGATCCAATAGAATATATTTTTCTGTTTTATTTTTATCATTTAATAGAGATACATTACCATATTGTGCATTTTTGAAGATACTTTCTTTGCCTGTAACCATACCAACTCCGATTTCAAACATACTATCTAGACTTTTACCACTTACTAAGTTGTCACTGAATGTTAATATACCATTTGTGTTTGTCATTACTTTTTCAATATCATTAAACAATACTTTGTTATTTATTAGGTTTGTATTTTTACAATACCTATAAACAATAATATCAATACTAGCATTTTCGAATAAATTTTCTTTATTTGGGTGGTATATATGAGTAAATGTCCCATTTTTACACATTTCATTTATTAAATTTGATGAACTTGTTATTTTTATAAAATCACTTGGAACTATAAATATAAGTTCTCCATTTGTATTCAATAATTCATAACATTTTCTTGTAAAATCAATATATAAATTACCATGTTTTGTTTTTACATATGGTGGATTACCTATAATTGTATCATAAGTTGATTCTATATGTTTATCAAGAAAGTCACAATAACTTATACTCTGTTTGTCTATAGGATCAAGTGGTTCAATGGTGTCATCAATTTCAAACAAATCAAAGCTTACGCCTTTTCTATATAATTCTTCTACTAAATCCCCACGACCCATTGATGGTTCCAGAATCTTAGACGGTTTATTTAATATAAAACTCAACACCTTATTCTTCAAGTCTGTACTTTTTGTAAAATATTGTCCCTTCTCATGTATTTTAGCATTCATTAATATATAATAGAATATATTATCCTTTGGGGTATATTTTTGCGTTTAAGAATATTCAAAGGATGAATAAGTAATAGTGTATAAGCAAAACAACATGACCGCTCAGAACACCGCTCGTATCACCCAACCAGCATGGACCGCCGTCGCAAGGAACAGCAAGAGAATCGTACGGACCCCGATGAGAAGAATCGACCCAGCAGCTGCACAGAGGATTGCATCGCAGTTTGCCAGGCAACAAAAAGAGAGGAAGTATTCGTTCTCGTCCAAGGCCGGCGAGACATGGGCTGATGACGTCGAGAGGGCCGAGGAAAATGGATGGGTCAGTGGGTGGCCCTTGAGTACTCAGGCAAAGAGAAAGGTAAGTCATTCAAATTGGGCAGCTGCTGCAAAGTTTAATGTTAATTAATTAATAAATAAATAATAATAATTCATAATAAATAATAATTAATATTTTTTTTGTTTTAGTTCATATTTCATATTATTGATTTTCATAAATTTTTTCATTGCTTTAATAGAGTCCTCTGCTGATTGTGGATAAACACTTCCTATAGTTTCTTTATTTATATAACAGTTTAACAATACTGTTTTTTTTGGTTCTTTTAATCCGGCTATTTCCGCTGCTTTAATAAAATTATCGTGTAATTCCTTTACAGTTGGCGGAAGTTGCTTCATCCTTTTGTGTTGTTATATAATTATATTTAAATGTATATTACTTTTGTAAATAAAATGGAAGAACATAAAAGGAGAGAAATGAAAGGTCCTAGTTTTAATATGAACCAATCAATGCAAAACAAGGGAATGAATGATAAACATGTAACGTCACAAGATGTAGATGATTTGAAAAGGAAAATGAGGGAAAAATTGAATACTATGTCTTCGAAGAGACTTGGTTATCATGCACAATCGGTTACACAAGTAAAACAAGAACAAAGAGAAGAGCAATTAAAACAAGAGAAAGAGGAAGCTGTTCGGCTAGAATTAGAAAAGAAGGAAAAAAAGAGACAAAAGGAAAGAGAAAGGAAAAAAAGACAAAAAGCAAGAAAAGCTGATGTCACCCAGGATGAAAGCGATGATAAAGTAGAAAAAACTGAGTAAATAATATTTAAAACTTATTATATATAAAATATCAATGCAAGATTTGTATCTTAGTTTGTTTATTCTTACGCTGTGGATATTCTCTATGTGTTCTACATCTTATATGGATTATAGGAAAAATAAGTCAATTAACGAAAAGGAATATTTAAGAAATGAGCAATTTAGGCGAATTATTTCTGATTTGAGGAAGAAGGCAAAGAAAAAGGGAGCGAAAAGGCAAAAGAAGGGGTGTATCAAGGATTGGTTGATTGAACAAAGTGATGAAGAACAGACGGCTGAGAGTCAAATTGAAAATGAAACGATTTGTAATGATGATGAGTCTGTTTGTTGTGTAGATGATTCTAAAAAGAATGATTGAGTTTAAAGAATATATGATATGTGTTATTAATAATGTCACTAAATAGATTTATAGTACCAGAAAATGTATGTTATATTTCTGTGCTAATTTTTGCATTTTGGTATGTCGAATTTAAGTTGGCGACAAAAATGAAAAAATTAGAACAAGTAGATGTTGATACGATTGAGTTAAATTCTTTAATGTTTATGGTTTATTCTGCAATTATTTTATATTTATTTGATGCAAGATTTAATATAGTATTATTATTGTTATCTAATACATTTACTCTGTTTATTCATTCTATGTTGAAATATTCTAATTTTAGAATAGATTCATTAAGGTTAGTCATATTTAGCGTGAGTCATGGTATTCATACTTATATGATAAATGATTGGTATATATATTTATTTTTGAGTATAATTTTATATTTAACTTTTCCCTTTTTTATAAAGGCGTATATAACAACAAGTTTTATATTAGGAGTATATATATTAACAAATAATATATTTTCTTTATCAAAATATTATTTTATATTATCTAATTGTTTAATTTTCTTATTAATTATTTCATATTGTATTTTACCAACAATAATGACATCTGGTTATTATAAAAAGGTAAGATTAATTTGTACATGGTTTATTATACCATTTTTACTAGTATTATTTGAAACGAACAATTATAAACATAATATATTTTTTTATGATGTAAAATATATGAAATGAGTGGTTTAGAAAAAATTGCAGATATAGATTGGGATATAACAAAAAATATATATAATTGTGTTGGAAACAATCATAATAGTGTTATAAAAAATATGCCTTATTATCTTGGGATACTTCCTTATCAATTGTATGTATTACCAGGTATGTTTATATCTATCTTGTCATTGCTCTATTATGAGAATACAGGTTTAATAAATTTCCACCTATTTCCTCATATATTTGCATTTACTTTGTCTAAAATATTAAAGCAAAATATAGGTAGAACAAGACCTGGTTGTAAGGGACAGGGTATAACAATTAGAGAGGATCCATTATATTGTAAGACTTATGCAAAAGAATCTTTTCCATCCGGTCATGCAACTATATCAGTATGTATGGCAACTGCTCTTGCTTTATATTTAAGATCTGATAGGGCAAAGGGTAAATTGTTTGACAAAATAGATTTTGATGATAGAGTTGTTCAAAATATAACAATATTATTATCATATTTGATTTGTTTTTTTGTGTGCTTACATCGTATAACAAACGGTTATCATTTTTTTGGGGATATAATTGCTGGTGTTTTTCTTGGGTTAATTCTTGGGTTTATTTCACATAGAGCAACAACACGATTACAATATGGTATAGATAATACAAAAGATAATAGTGATAATCTAGAAAAGGTAAATAGAATAATAAAAGTTGCTGGTGTTTTTATATGTGTATTAGGATTAGCTCAATTTATTCAAACAGAGGTATGGAAAGTAGCTGATAAGAAATTTTAATCCTTTTTATTTTCTTGGTAATGATTGTGCATTTTTATTAATTCTATTGTAATATTTATGAATAGTGTAAATATTACAGCATCTATAAATATCCATGATCTTGGAACATTATTTGAATGAGACTGGTTAAATAACAAATAATATATTATAAACTGAGATATAGGATGGGATGTATAATCCATGTATTTTTTTGGTATATTTTGTGCAGTATATCCTGCTAAAACTGCACCAATTATTAATTGAACAGATTTAATAAATTGTCCAAACCTAGACATATCATTAAAAGATTTCGTATATGTTTTTAACACAGTTGTATTCATTTATATTATAATTTAGATTATTTTTTAGTCCATATAAATACAGGTTCGCAGAAAATATTATCATCAACGCCCCTGTCTAGTCTATCGCTTTGGCCAGGAGCTATAGACATTCTCATTCCTATACATTCAAATTTATCAGGTTTAAGATTCTTTGATACAAAATTTACCATTGGATCACATATTTTTACTCTCTCGTGATTACATCTTGTATCTGAAATATTTATTATGAGTTTCCCACCTGGTAATAAGGAATTCCAACATTTTTCTAGTACAGGGAATAAAAATTTAGTAAGCCAATCGGTATCTGTTTTATATCTACACCAGGTTTGTTTATCCATACCACCATTATATTGTTCAGCATTAAAATAAGGTGGGCTTGTGAAAACGAGATTATATTTGTTTTTTGAAAAAACTTTACTTCCACAATCTTCTGCTGCATCTTCTATTAGATTTATTTTAGTGGAAGAAAGTGGGTCATAGTGTTTTATTATTTTTTTGTATCTCGGGTGTAATTTTGAATTTGGGTCTATTCCAGTGTAAGAGGATATTTTGGAACAAGAGAGAGCACCAACTAGGCGATCTCCCCATCCAGCTGATATATCTAACACTTTATTATTTTTACCACTAAGGTAATTATCATAAATTGTTTTTGCAACAGGTGGTTTAAACTGAGATGCAGTAGAAGTATACATTCTAAATATACCTAGTATGGATTGTTCATCCAATTTATCATATTTTAAACACCATAGTCTTTTTAGTACAAGAGGATGTTTTGTTTTATCTTTCCATAATTCAACAGGGGCTCCTTTTCTAGCATTTGTACATCTTGTTGATAATCTTATATCTTGCATATAATTGTTTGATGTTTTACATCCTATTTTACAATCTTTGATATATTTATTTGACAGTTTAAATTTTGAATATTTGAATCTTGTAAACCAATTTCCCTTTTCAATGAATAATGATGTATCTAATTCTTTCAATGATTTATAATCTAAATCTAATTCCTTTTTTGTGTATTTTCTAAAAGGAAATTTTATATTATGTTTTACTATTCTATCAGATATTATCTTTATTATCTGATCTTGTGTATATTTTTTTTGGAGTTCATCCCATTCTTTTTGAGAGAATGTTATCTTATTACTCATTAATATATAGATACCTTTTTATTACTCTGCAAAAACGATTAATCAAAAAATACAAAATGTAATATATATTATAAAGATTATTAATATAATGTCTGGTTGTGCAGTTACTATACCCAATTTTATAGAAAAATGTAAATCTCTAAATAAAGAAAGAGATGAACTTATTGAGAAATTAAACAAAAACGAACAAGAAAGAATAGAGCAATTATACACTCTTACTGAAATAATAAATACAGGATTTGATAAATATGATCTTAATAATGATGGGTTTATTGATTATCATGAATATTTAGTTTATACTATTAGTAATATAAAAAAAGGAGAAGAAGAAGTCGAGCGAGATAGTAATAAAAGCGATCAGATGAAGGAACTGGTATCAAAAAAAGAAATTTTAACAGAACAGGCTATAAAATTAGGATTAGATGATTTGTTGTCTGAATAATTATTCTTTTATTATGAGATTTTCTATTTCTTTTTTGTCTATAAAATCTTCTTTATCCAGGGTGAAATTATTTAGTGTATCATTTACGAATAAATGGTCTATATCTTCTTTTATGATATCAGATAGTATACCAGTTTTTTTATCTAATATTCTATAATAAAAATGTTTATTTAATATTCTTGGAACAATATCATCTGTTATTATTTTACCAGGATCCTGTATTCTTATTTTAGCAATCCCATAATTATTACTTATAGTGACCCCTGAATTTTCAAAATCATCTATTGCTTTATTTTTTACTTTTACTAAATTTTTATATTTTTTACTTGCCCAAAATATTATTATAGAATCTGGTTCTGTTTTTAAATTATATAATATGTCATAATTTCCAGGAAAAGACTCTTGTATAGCAGTTGGTGGTAATAAGTTATCACCAATAAAAGAAGGTTTTATACCCTTTGTTGCTAACATTATTAATGAACTAATACCAAATGATCCCATTATAAAAGTTTTTATCCAATCAAGTCCGTTATTTTTTTTATTATATAATCCAAAAAAAGATACTATACCCCATGATAACCCACCTAATATAAGCAAAGTTTGTGATATGTATATTATTGATATCATATAATTTTTTTTCTTTTTTTTTAATTTTTTAATATTTCGTTTTTCCCTTTTTAACTTATTTAGTATTTTTATATTGTTATTATAATCATTTAACATAGTTTCCATATCTATTAAATGGTTATAATAAATTAATACCCAATTAACGAAAAAAAGATAAGTTTAAATCTCAAAAACAAAAAATTATTACATAATAAA
>CERI01010983.1_pt1 | contig 10100 bp, 7 predicted proteins | sample 350261 | NCBI WGS metagenome assembly CERI01 (sample SAMEA2620979, study PRJEB7988) | marine metagenome | isolation source: saline water (ENVO:00002010), including
TTATGCTACAAATTTCAATCAAAATATTGGGGGGTGGAATGTCTCAAATGTTGCAAATATGAGTGAAATGTTTGATACTGCTTCTAATTTCAATCATGATATTGGGGGATGGAATGTCTCACAAGTTACAAATATGAGTCAAATGTTGTAAACATTCATTTATCCAATAATCCTAATCGCATGAATTTTTATCACATATTTTAAATTGAATAGTTTTACACGTATTTTCTATTTCTGATGCGTAAGATGAAGATTTGTAAGTAGTATATTCATCACTACTATTTATACTCGTATCATTTTGAATCTCATCTAAATTGTAAATATTTGTAATTTTTATGAGATCAATAACATCAATTTTTTCAGTTTTCGTTAAGAAATCATGGAATTGACGGTATGTCATAACTTCACTATTTTCACTTACGGTGTCAAACCACGTATTGAGTTCTTGAATGTCACAATAGGGAAACTTACACAAAAAATTACTTTTTGTGAAATATATGTTATTCGTTCTCTTGAGATAATAAAAAAGTTTAAAAGAAATTTCGTGTAAAAAGTAAAAATTATTATTTATAATAAATTCCTCCCATTCTGGAATGGTCCTTTCTGTATTTATATTATTTAAAATTTCATTCAATACTTTTAAAAGTTCTGTCATTAAATTATATTTTTATTAAATAGAATTACTTATTTTTTGTTTTTCCGTTCCTTGGTATTTAATTTTTCAAGATATGAAAAAACGAGTCCAATCAAAAGCCCAAATAATGAACTCAAAGCTACTGTAATTATATTCAAATCCTTACTATTAGAACTACCACTACTCGAAAAGTTTCGAATACTTAGGAAGATAACAATAGTCAAGATAATAAAAAGAATTATTTGTGAGATAGTATATCCCAATTCTTTTTCTGAGGCAGAATTATAAATAGAATATCCAAATACGTATCCTAAGATAAGGGCATGAAAATTCAAAAGATGATTCTTTTCAAAATTTTTGCCAGTATAATCTGTGGTAATTAATCCTAGAACAGTTACCAATGTCATCCCATAAAAAAATATAGCCTTTTTAGGAGTAGGATGCATTAATAATGCGATCAATGAGATTGTAAATCCCATTAAAGGAATACTCTTCACTAAACTGTTTTGATTTTCATTGATATTATCAAAAACATTATTCAAAATATTTGATTGATTTTGAATTGTAAAATTAGGAGAAACGTTCCCGATACTACTCATAATTTAAAAAATATTTTTATTTTCAATTTTCAATTTTCAAATTTTATTATTATTTTCTGTTAAAGAAGTCGGTGATTGCTTTTTGTCCGTATCTTTTACCCTCTTCTATTTGGACTATCTTTTTGAATATAGTATCATATACCGCTTCCATTTTTCTATCCATGATTTTCTCACGAATATTTTTCTTGTTCTCTAATTTATATTTATCTTCCAAATGTATGAAATGTTCTTTATCGAGTTTATAACCATATTTACGGAGTGATTCTAAAGACAAGGCATAGACTTGACATACTGGTTTTTGAATTTGATTTGTGATATAAAATGCGTAATCAATTTCCAGACCATTTTCCGTAATATAATCCGGATGTTCTACACGTTCTCCTTGTAAATGGACTTTATTTTTAGTTTTTACATATACATATGGAATTCTGTCGTTAGATTGAGGTTTATTTCCCGAATCTCTTTCAGCCATTCTATCAGCAAGTACTTTATGAACGATTTGTTCTGGATTTGCGTATTCTGATTTGAGACATTTAGTAATAATGAAATAGTGCATTGGAAATTCACCTTTCAATATTTTATTTATTGTATTTTTAAGAAATTCAATACTCGCATCAATATCTCTGTCATCTATAATTCTTCGAATAATTCCATCATAGACGTATTTTACAATGGGTGCGTTATCACGACGTTTTGTCACAACACCCATACTTGTCTGTTTGTAGTAGTCTAGATTGAATTCGTATTTATTTCCAATGTAGCCTTTTTTGCGTAGAAGGACAAATGGATAAAACGTCTTCTCATATTCCAGTTTATGTGGGTATTGAAGTTGTGCTTGAATGCCTTCTTCAATTTTCAAAGCCATATTAATTGATTCTTGTATGGCGGCCTTACCTTCGAGTCTTTTCCCGTCTTCTGTTTTGGGTTTGAAGTTCACAAATATGGAATCTGTGTTATGAACGATACACGCTCCAACTCCTGCTTGAAAATGATGATTGTTTGTAGAAAGATCATACACATATTCTTCTTGATAGGATAGTTTATGAATACCCGAAACTTTATTTTCAAAGCTTGTGAGATTAGTTGTTGAGAAATATAAATTGAAATTGTTAGAATTATTATTTACATTCTCAACATTCACAAAGTAGTTCAAAGACTTTAGCAAAGTATATATAGTCATTGATGATAGTTTACCCTTTCCTTGAATACTGGAATAATATTGGTTTCCGCAAAATCTTTTGATTTTAATATGCTTTTCTCGGAGTGCATCTTTAATCCCTTTCATGAAAGATTTTCGAATACTATAATCTGCATTCAAAATCTTTTCAGGAACAATTCTGTTATGAAGTTGTGAACATTTGAGTTCTTGGATGAACATTTTGTGATGAAATGGTTCAATGGAACTATAAACTAAATAATAGTATCCGTCATTTGATTGAATAATATTCCATAAAAATTGGGGATATTCTTTAATGTATCTTTTCCTATAAGCTGTAATGATATCTTTATTTTTACATTGAATTTTCCATGTATTTTCAAACATTTCAAATTTTCTGTAATTTTTGAAAATACCATTAATGAAGAAGAAACCCATTATTCTAGCTTTTTCAATACTAAAAGATTCAATTTGAAGTTTCTTGTAAATCTTTTCGCTTTCTAATGAATATAAATCGCTAAATTCTTTCTGTTTTGGGAATGAGATTAGAAGTTCGTCTCCCAATTTTACATCTTTTGGAGAGATTTCAGTACCATCACTCCGAATAAGACTGTGATCCTCCGTGACATCTACGGAACTCACTGGTGTATTCACTCGATAAATTTGCTTATTTACTTTATGACGAATAATTTGATTTATGCGAGTCCATTTACTTTCAGTCCAGGCAAATACATTTGCTCGTAGATTGATGAACTCCTTATCATTATCTTTGAAACAGACTGTATTTATTCTTTGTTTGTTAAAAAGTTCTTCAATTGTAATAATTTTGAGATTACCTCGTTCATAAATAATCAAGGGAGTATCTTTGACAACAGAGTCTCCATAAATGATATCAGCCTTTGGATAAATTACTTTCACGTAATCCTTCGCAAGATGAAGATGTTGTCTTCCAACGGCAGTAGTTGATGCAGCAATATCTTTATAATAAAGGGCACTTACACCAGCACCAACTCCACCATATAGAGAGTTTGCTGTTACCTTATAAGCCAATTGAAGACCGTCAAGAACTGATCTTCTAAATGGATCTTTTTCGTTTTTGATAAGAGCCCTGGTGTCTTTTCGTGCTTTAAGAAGCTTCATCAAAATTTTAGGTAGAATACCACGTTTCGCATCTACAATTTGGCCTTCTTCTTTTGGAGGTTGAATGTATCTACAAGTGACCCGTGGGACATCTTTATTAATGATTTTCTTAGGAGTTTTCCCATTCATAATTGTAAGATAATTATCATAAGTCACGTCTTCATAATTAAATCCCATTTCGTGAAGTTTCTCACCCCCTTCTTCACCAAGATATTCATCCTCACATATAATGGTGTCATGACTGATATTTGTACCAATCATTGAAGATGGATATAGCGAACCATAATCCAAAACACTGATTGGATCATCCAAATGAATTGCAGGCACTGGCTCAAGAACTTCCGCTCCCTCATAAGATTCCTTAACACCATCGTCAGGTCTCGGAAGTTCAGGAATAAGATATTCCTCTTTATAGCATTCTGAAGCGACCAAACTAAGAGTTTTAATCATTTGACCTCGCATAAAGAGATAAGCCAAAGGCACAAGACATACATTGGACATACCAATATTATTTGCTACAATCTCCAGTTTTTGCATAAGGTTCAAACATAACTCACAATCCTGAACACAGTATTTCGCAACGATAGAGCGATCTTTATCATTGCCTCTTTGAAGATCAAAGATATCCTTTGGGCTAACATTATCTTTTCCAACCGCCCAATAATGACAATCTGTTTTTCGAGGAAGTCCCACCAGAATATCTTTGAGTTCAGGTGTCAATTCAAGAACAATCTCTTGATTTTCTACGAGTTCAAGAATTGGACTTTTCTCAATAAGAATTTCTTTACCCACGATACTCAATTCATACATGATGATAAATTGTCCCACTTGAAGACTAAAAGTTGTAGGAGTCTTGAATATTACTTTATTTTCATCTTCTTTGAAAATAATTTTTTTGATACTTCCGTGAATAAAATCAACAGAAACATCGTCCAGTTTATATGAGGATAAATTATGATCTTTCTGAATAACTTTCATCAGATCAATCAAAACAATACCTGGACTATCAGGATAATAGAAAATATTCTGACCGAGAGCAGAAGAGGAAAGTTCCTTCTCAATCAAATTTACCTCATAACTTTTAATTGGACTCAGTTTCTTTAATATATCAAGACACCCAAACTCTTCGGCACATTCCCAAACGAATTTGAAATCAAAACCAAATATATTGTATCCCGTAATGATATTTGGCTGCAATTCCTTAATATAGGATACCCATGCCTGAACAAGTTGTCTTACATTAGAACAGGCTACGACTTCAATACCTTCTAATGCTTCACAACTTCCAAGAGTGACAATGTGTCTTTTAACTGATGTCTTTTCTTGACCGTATTTATATGATACGGTACCGATTTGGATAATCTTGTCTCCTACAATCGGCGGTAATACTTCATTCATCATTTGTGTTATGGTTTGAATAACAGTTTTAGATTTTTGAGTCTTCAATTTTGTGAATTCCTTGGAAATCATAATACTCAAATTATCAAAATACTGTTTATCAGGACCTTCACCTGTTTTTGTGAAGATATTTTGAAATGACGATTTCATTTCTTGAGAAATACTTTTGCTATCCTTTTCATCCAAATAATTTCTGAAAGCACTTTTCAGCCACAATTTAATTTTTGATGGCGTCACTGCGAGTTTATTCTTCTTGGAACGACTATATTCGTCAAACATTTCGTTAGAAAGTTTGGAATAATCTTTTTTCGCCAATGGAAAATCACCATGACTACTGTCCGCCTCAATATCAAAAGAAGCGACAGTAATAGGTCCAATAGATTCACTTATCTTTGGATCATCTACCTTCTCTATATCATTCCAATCTACAGAATAGTTATTGTAAATAGTCTCCGCACTTCCCCTCTTCGCTCCTTTCCCAATTTTTATCCAACTCGTTGGCTTGATTTTCTTGATGTGGATAAATCGCAACACAGGTTGGACGTTCTTTTCAAATATAGGAAAGGAATGATCGTAAATACCAATTGTTGTGATCGTAATCGGTTTTTTGAGAATGTAATAAATCTTTCTCAATGCATTTTCACTGCGAAATGTGAGTTTGAGAAACAATTTCTTCTGATTCCATTGATAATTTCGGAAAATATATTTCTTATAAATCTGCATACTTTCATTGTCAAGTATTAATTCATCTCTCATAAATTTTGGCATGGAACTTCGTAGATAATCAAGAAATGTGAAAGTCCATGACTTTTTCCAATTAGATGGTAAATTTATCCAGAAAAATGGCTTAAAATTCAGAACTTTTATCGTGGTATTCACACCTTCCGGTGTAATAGCGAACATGTAAATTACATATTCCTGCAAGATGTTATTACTTTCATAATCTTCATCATTATCAGATTGTGAGTCGTCTTTATCTACCTTTTCATCAAAGGTATACCAATCATAAAGTTGAAAAATCATCTCGTTTCCTGACATAATTCCAATTATAGTTTTAGAATTATATTCAATTTCTCCAATCATTTTTTTTAAATTGTTTGCTGTTAAGGGAAGTTTTACAAGAATATTAAAGTCAAGTAAAATCAGTCTATGAAATCATGACTAAAATCCACTTTTTTGTTTTCAAATTTTCTCGTTTTCAAGTTTTCTCGTTTTTTGTAATTTTTTATGAATAAATACCTGTATATTTATTTTTATCAAAACTCTATTTTTCATAACTCAAACAAAAAAAAGTATAATATATATTAATGGAAATTCAACTTATTTTACTTGCTGTTATCATTGTTCTCTTTACCATCGTGTATTTTATATTTAAAAAGAAAACGACCGAACCTTTTGATGTAGACGACCACGAATATTTAGATGACATTGAAGATTCTAAAAAAGTAAGTGAAAACGAAGATGAAGAAGATGAAGAAGATGAAGAGTCAGAGGAAGAGAAAAAAATTGAATCTGAATCTGAATCAGAGAAAAAAGAAAAAGGGGAAATAATCGTTTCCAGTTCTTCTAATACTTCTTCAAAACCTATCACAATCCATGATACTATAAGAAGAGATAGTAAGGTTGCTTCTACTTTAAACTATTCATACATTGATGAAAACTGCAAAAAAATTACAGTATCAAACCCTTACCCTGAGTCATCTATTGAATATAAAGTTCAAGAACCTAAAATAGTTGTTAAAGAAAAATCTTGTGATAGCTGCCCTAGACCCAAATTCAAATGTAAATTGAGAGATGACGAATATATGAGACGAAAAATTGAAAGAGAAGAAAGATTGTTGGAAAAAATAAATAATTCAGAAATGTTTGATGATTCAGACTTAAAACCCAATCCAAGCATTGATTCTCCTTATGGATTTGTCTATTTCCCTAATAAGTACTGGGCTCAATGGGGATATAATCGCCCACCTGTATGTACACCAACAGGCAATAAATGTAAAGTTTTACCAACTTACACAACAGGTGTTCCTGTTGATGTTTTAGATTATACTCAAGTAGGTTCTATGATGCCTAAATTTCAATATTCCGAAGAGTATGAAATGGAACCTACTGTTCCCAACTACCCTGAAAAGAAAACTAAAAATTAAAAACTAAAATTTTATATTAATTCATAAACTTTAGTGATACCAAAACCGGATTGAATACTGGTATCAATGTTATTTCTTCCAAAAGATGATACCGCTACTGTATGTCCTGACAAATTCAATGAGACAGAAAGTCCCATGAATTCTTGTGGTGATTCTCCGTATATATTTTCTGAAACTTGAATCCAATCATTATCAAAATAGCGAAATACTTGTAAAATTCCCGAATCTGACTCAAACTCGTCATTTAAAATTGAGGTAGCGGCTACAAGTTCTCCGTTATTACTTAAAGATGTAGAATGCCCGAATTGATCGTTTGCCGCTCTACCATAAATGGTTGAGCCTAGTTGATTCCACGAATCACTAGAGTCATATTGGAAAACACGTAAAGCCCCGCAATTTGCACCACTGAAATCCAATAAAGGAGAACTAATAGATATGATGTTTCCTGCATCATTCATGTTTGTAGATAATCCATTTTTGTCTCCAACAGTTAAATCGTTGATCGTCTGTCCTAATTGTATCCAATTATCATTTTGATACGCAAATGCTGAAGTATTTCCGTAGAAAGTTCCACTTAAATCAAAGTATTCACTAATAACAACTTTATCTCCATTAGTATTCATAGCAACAGAGACATTCCGCAGTGTATTTCCAGATAAAACGATATCACTTCCTTTTTGGACGAAAGATGATTTAGTTTTATCATAAGCAAACACTTTATGTGTTGAATTCAGATTACCCGCAATAAAACAGTTTCCTATTTTGTTAGATTCTAAAGAATGCCCAAACCTTTCTTCAGAATTTATACCATAAATTGGCGTTTGGATTTGATTCCAAGTATCATTATTATAATCATAAATTGTGACACTTCCACAATTGAAAAGGTTATTATAATTCATATATGGGGCACTTGTGATTAATCTTGTTCCAGTACTGTTTAGAGACAAACATGTTCCAAATCTATCATACTCATTTAAACCATCAATATCATTTCCTAATTGAATCCAAGTATTGTTAATGTTTTGGAACACTCTAACATGACCAGCTTTGGATAAAGACGTTGTAGGATTATTATGACCGGCACCGATTGCGACAATATCTCCAAGATCATTCAGACAAATGTTTCTATTTACATATTCACTCGCAATAGCATCATATCTCTGCTCGTTATAAATAGAATTATCTACTTGATACCAAGATACAACATCGTAATTTAATTCTGGTTCAGGTTCTGGTTCTGATTCAGGCTCAGGTTCTGATTCAGGTTCGGGTTCTGATTCGGGTTCTGGTTCATATACGGATTCTGGTTCAGGTTCTGGTTGATTCGCAAGTTTTCCTTCACATATATCATAAAGATGATCCAGGGTCTCCTTCGAATCAACAGATTTTAAATTTGTTATAAGTGAGTTAAGAACATTTGTTAAATAATCTTTAACTCCAAACTCATCACTACTTTTAAATATAACTAAATTTGACATAAGGACAAATTGTAACGCTACAAAAGTAAAATCAATTTTCTTGTGTTTAATTCTCATTACAAAGTTGGAGTTAAAAACTTTTGAAATTTTTATACATAACTCTCTTTTTTTTTTTAATAATAATTTTTTTGTTTAATTTTATTGAATAATTTGATTGAGTAATTTTATATGAAAAAATATTAAAACATTCTATCATGAGGACAAAAGAAATATCAATATCCGGACATCCTAAAAATACTGTGATAGCTCAGTTATGCAAATCATTCACAGATAGAAACTACGAACTTGCTTGTTATTATTCTGTCCAAATGCATTGTAGTAATTGGATGACAGACTGGTGGAATTCTATCATAGTATATGCCGCAAAGAACATGAGTATAACAAATCCTAAAATTGGAAAATTTCTATATACGATTCAATCTGAATATCCATCTTTAAAAGGCAATGTCAGAGGAAATCCAGTATCCATTCAAGAAACTATAGCTTTAGTCGTTGGTGTATTGACTTTTAGTCCAAAAGGTGTCCTATTTCATGTTCCCAAAGCCATGGAACATAATGAGTGTATTAAGGTTTTAAATACAATGGAAATGACAAATATCCATTTTTTTGTAGAAAAGATTTCATTACCAAGTGACCCAAAGTTAGTTTTGAAAATCATGTCAAAATTTGTAGAAGCAATTCAAAAAAAGTTCTTTCAAGAATCTTTAAGAATATTAAGTCTATGCATGTTTTTAGAAAGAGAAAAGAATTTCAAAAACTTAATTGTGTGTGGACCTAGAAATTGGAAGCAATTGAATGAAAAACAAAAAAAGGATTGGGTATTTCTATTATGGGATGTTATTCTAAATATTTCTGCTCAAAGAAAAGATCTCTATGAAATCATATCATGTTGGAGAACAATCTATGTTGACGCATATCTCTCTCATAGAAAAACAGCCTTGTTAGCAATTATAGTACACAGTTTAATATTACTGACAAATCCTATTGATTTATCTATAAATGTAGTGAACGAAGAAAATATAATTAAAAAAGGATGCGAGAATATTCATTTTTTATATACTGATGTTGCGAAACGATATGAAAGAAGTCAGGCCTTATTACAACAAAGATAAGTCTGAAAGTTTAACAAGTAAATTTAAATATCATCAATCAAGTCTACGTTACATAAGAAATGACGACGACAGCACATTCTTTGGACTTTCAAATCCCGTAAAGCTTTGAATTCAGCACTTTCTTTCTTTTCTTTTGAACGTAATTCATCAATATCAAGAAGTTCAATATCAGTTTGTTTCGTTTCCTTCCGATATTCTTCACATAGTTCCGTATATTTCAGCCATTTGTTGCTAATAACCGAACCGCAAGTAAAGCAACGTACAGGAATTAGCATGATTATATATACCTATATTATGTTTTTTAAATCATAATCATCTCGAATCATTTTTATATTTTTCCCCAAGATTTATAAAAAAGTTACTTTTTTTTTGAAGTTGAGAGGTTTCTAAGTTTTAAGTTTTTAAGTTTTTAAGTTTTTAAGTTTTTAAGTTTTTA
>CERI01054405.1_pt1 | contig 10086 bp, 5 predicted proteins | sample 350261 | NCBI WGS metagenome assembly CERI01 (sample SAMEA2620979, study PRJEB7988) | marine metagenome | isolation source: saline water (ENVO:00002010), including
CGCGGGCACACCAGGGTCTCCGAAGCGCGGATGCGTAGCCACAGCCGGAACGGCCGCACGCGCAAAGGCCTCGCCCGGTCCGCCGTGCAGAGCGCCGCCAGCAAAGACCTCTGCCCCCACAATGCGCCCCCCGTAAACGTTCAAGAACATGGCGTGTGTGCCGCGCGTGGTGAATTCCGCGAGCGGAAACTTCTGCCTGCTTCAGAGGCTTTTTCGCCGAAAATAGCACACGCACAAAAATAAGGCTGCCACAATCAATAAACATGATTTCTTGGTAACGGCTATCAAATGCCTCGGCGCTTGGTAGGTTTATAAGTCGCACGTGCGCACAGGCGCGCAATGTACGAGGGTTGCGAAAAGCGGCTCGACGTGTACTTTGTGTGCACGGATGCAAACGCCCCCGGGTTGTGCACGTTGCCGTTTGCGCTGTGGGAGGCTGTTGCGCGCGCCGCGGGCGCCGAGATTTTGTCGCAGGTAAGCTCTTGCCGTGCACATTGTGCCAAAGCGCGTATGCCCTTGCGATCTGCATTGCCTCGATGCACATGGCCGAGATTTTGTCGCAGGTAAGCTCTTGCCGTGCACATAGTGCCGAAGCGCGTATGCCCTTGCGATCTGCATTGGCTGGATGCGCCTGCATGCACACTCTCTGATGCACATGGCCGAGCTGGCAGGTGTCAACGAGCCGCCGGCTCGCGTTCCTGCTCTCCGAGTCCTCGCTCTTTGTGTTTCCACACCGCATCCTCATGCTCACATGCGGGCGCACGAATATGCAGAAGGCGCTCGCACACATGCTGAAGCAGATTGCACCCGCCGCGGACATGAAACCCTGCTGGGTGCAGCTTGCGCACCGCGCGCTGCTCGCGCCAGCGGCGCAGCCAGTGCCGCACCGGACGCCGGAAGCGAGCCTGCAGTGCATGCGCGAGCTGCTGCCGACGGCGTGTGAAACAGTGCTGGGAGTGACGATGCGCTTCCCGTGGTACGCGTTCACGGCCCAGCTTGCGCCTGCGCACGTACAGCCAAGCATTGCAGTGTACATGCACGGACTCCCGCAGCGGGTGTGCGACGCATACACCGACCCAGCCGGCGCAAAGGTCTACGTGCGCCACGACCTGCACTGCCGCCTACCCCCCGGGTTTGTGCCGCTCGACACGCACTGCTTCGAGCCGCAGGGGTACTCGGCCAACGGCGGCACGATGGAGAAGAACGGCTACTGGACGGTGCACGTCACGCCGGAGCCCAACGCCACGTACGCGTCGTTTGAGGCTGGCGCACGGGCGGAGCAGCACGAAGCGCTGCTGCTCGCGTGCCTCGAGCACTTTTGCCCGCGCCGCGCCTGCGTCCTGCAGCAGGGCGTGCTGGTGAGCGAGGTGTGCAGCAGCCCGGCGCCCGAGTACAAGCTCGTAGAGCACGAGTTTCGGCTGCTGCTGGGTGACGTGCCGGTCTGTGCGCGCTGGCTGGCGCAGCGCGCGGACCCCGTGCGAATCGACGCGGGTACCGCACGCGAGTAGACTCGCTTCATCGGCTCACGCGCCAAGGTCAGGCATGCACAGAATTTTTAATAGAATGACTCCACGTCAAGTTGAGCGCTTAGTCGCTTATACTGTTATACTGGGATTTTTGAGCTTTTACGACTCACGGGTGCATGCCCACATCCCACGAGTAAAACGGCGTGACGACCTGCTGCACTTTTGCTCGGCATATGGGGCATGATGCCATCGGCGACGCACACTTCTTGCACATGCACACGTGCCCGCACGGCACCAACACAACAAGCTTTTCTTTCTCAACCTCCTCCAAGCATACCGCGCACTCTGCAAGGTTTGTGCCAGCGTGCCCCTCCGCTCGCGCACTGTCATCGCTCGCTTGAGCACGCACGCCCTTGTCCTCAGTTTCCGCCGCACACGCCTCTACTATTCGGAGCCTCTGCTGAGATGCAAGGTGGGGGGTCGGGTTGACAGGGCTCGTGGAGTGCACACCTGCGCCTGCGCAAGGTGACTGCAAACGGTCGCCACCCCGGAATGCGACCACGTCTCTAGACGATGACCTCGAGTCCCCGAAGCCGGACGATGCAAGCGACGCCCGCGAATTGGCTCGGGACAACTCGTCCAGTAGACACTGCATCGCCATCGCCGAAAAGGCATGCATGTTCAGTGGCTGAGGAATTCTTGCTGGCATCGAGTACTGAGGGATTGTTGCTGGCATCGAGTACACATACTCTTTGGCCTCCGTCGAAAAATGACGTATGTCGGGCAGGTTATGAAACGTTGCTTGCGTGGAGTTCCGATATGTCTCGATCGTGCTCTGCGAATAGTCGAGGCCTTGCAACGAACACAAAGTGTACGGCTGTACGCACAGCATACCTTCAGCCGCCGGCTGCTGCAGGGGATCGCGTAAATCTGGGAAGCCAGACCACACAAGCGGAGAATCTGGCAGTATGCGCAAGTCTGGCCAGCTGCGCCACTGCGATCCCGCATCGCTTGGCGACTCGCCTGCATTCAGCGTCTGGCTTACCAAAACCCTGCGAGAATTGTGCAGGACACCGACTGGAGACGGAGTGCACGGGCGTCCGTCCACAATGGCTTCTACGTCAGTTGCATCCGCGGCGCGCGCACCGACAGCCCCGCCCGCAGACGGCAAGTCACCACTCGCCACCACCCCCTTTGCCGCGCGCCTCTGCCGCCGGCTGCGCCTGCCCTTACCGGCATTCCCGCCCGTATGCTCCTCGTGCTCGAGCTCCTGAAGCAGGGCGTCCGCATTCTTGCGCGCGCGGGCCCGCTGCTCTTCGCGCTGCTCCTCGCGCGACTCGAGTGCCCCCACGAGCAGGTCGGCAAAGCGCTTCGACGCCCCGGTCCCACACCGCACAGCCGTCGCGTCGAGAGCCCTGCGCGCTTGCTCGTCGAAAACCTCGTCGACCGCCGAAACCAGCAGATGCCAAAAGTAGAGCGAAAACGCGAGCGGGGTGATTGTGCGCCCCGCAACCGCCGCGGCCTCGAGCTTGTCGAGCGCGCGCGCAAAGCCGCGCGGGCCAATACAACAGAGGAGCGAATCGAGCTCGGGGGGCACCGGCACGTGCTTCTCGACACACGCGCCCAGCACCCCCGCGAGCAGCCACACCCCGAAAAACGTGCAGCCCTCGGTGACCTTGACGCTGAAAAACTCGATGATGCAGGCAACGTTCAGCCCGTGCGTGACGAGCAGCGCAATGTCCTCCGGCGCGCGAATCGCGTGGCACACGAGCGCGGCAAACACCGCGTCCGTTCTGCACGCGGCCAGCTGCAGCAAGTTTTGCGCGAAGAAACGCAGAATCATGCTTGCCTGCTCCGGGTCCAGCAGCACGTACAGGTCGCGCTCGACGCACGTGTGCAGAGACGCCGCGTCGGGGCCCTGCAGCACGTGCACCTTTCCGCCCCCGCGCACGAGGCAGTCGAGACAATCGAGTGCTGCCCTGCCAATTAGTGCCTGCCGCAGGTGCTCGGGGTCGATGTTGACGACAATCTCCAGCAGCAGCGGAGTGCGCACCTCGTGGTGCTGTGCTTCCGCGGCCAGTCCCGCGCAGGCACGCACGACACCAAGGGCAGCCAGCACCACGCACGGCGGCGAGAGACCCCGCTGCACGCAGACCATGGCCATGTGTAGCTTGTGCAGTAGGAGCACCGTGTGCGTCGGCGCCGCTTCGGACACAAAGCCCATGCAGCAGTGCAACAGCCGCTCGCATGCCCCGGGTGTGCACACGCCCGGCTCGACGTACTTGCTGAGGATATCCCCAAGGCACTGCTGGCGCAGAAACTGCACCACAATGCCGTCCTGCTCCTCGCACGCGGGGGCCGCCGGCACGGGCAGCCTGAGCCACGCGCGGTAGCACTCGAGCGTCTGGCTCCAGAAGATGCACTGCTTCACACTGCACGTTTCGTCGAGCACCTCCGCAACGAGGCCGTGCCCCGGCATACCTGCGCCTTCCAGGGCGCACTCGGGTGTCTTGAGCATGCACAGAATGCTAAAGAGATACAGGCAGCAGAAGCCGCCGAGCACGTTGTCCGCCGTGACCGTGTGCGTCAGCACCGACACGCACAAAGATCGCAGCGTCCGCAGGGTCTTGGGCGCAAGGCACCGTGTCCAGCGCATCGTGCGCGTGAGCACCATCAGGCGCGCATAGTCGCTCGGCATCCACGCGCTTGCAGCTGTCCGTGGCAATGCATACACCAGCGCTTGCGTCAGCGTGCGCAGCGGGACCACCGCCCTGACGGTTAGCGCCCCAAGAAACTGCCACGTAAAGCGCAGCACGCGCACCTCCGCCGCGCCGTCCGAGTGTGCGCGCGAGTGCGCGAGCGCTGCCTCCAGGGCGGCAACCAGCCCGTGCCGGTTGAAACGCCCGGCGACCTCCGAGTCGCGGAGGCCCTTCATTGCTGCCGTGAGCGCCATCGTAAACTCCGTGCTGTCGGCAACATGGCGCCGCATGTATGCAACGAGCGCCGCAACGGTCGCGTCCTGAAACATACGCAGTGCCACCAAGCTCTCCTCCTCGTCGCACGGCGCGGCGCTCGCCAGCTGGTACGCCATCGCTGCGAGCAGCCGGCACGCCTGGCGCGCCAGGTGTGCCTCGCCCCCGGGCTCGGCGTCCATGCTCGCGGCAAGCAACTCGGCCACACCCGCGTCGAGCATCGCGTCGACTTGCACACGGTCGCAGCAGTGCTCGCTCGTGGCAAGGTACTCGAGCACCGCCGCGCGGAGCCAGGTGGCATCGGGTGCCGCCTGCTGCAGCAGGTGCTCGACGGCGTGGCCGGGCCCGCGCAGCAGCTGCTTGGCAGCGGGCCGCAGTTGCGCGGCAGCGGCGGGCGTGGCGTCGGGCGCGAGCTCGCGGAGGCGCTGGACGATGTCGTGCAAGCACGGTGTCGGTTGTGTGTGTGCTGCCGCTCGTGCGTGCTGCCTGCCATCGCAGGGTAATACAAATGCCATGCTTGCGTGTCAGCAAGTAGGTTCTGCAAAAACTTTGCAGTGGTTCTACTTGAAGACCTTTTTGCTATTTTGGGTAAATAAATCCCGAAAACTCATTTCGGTGTTTACTACTGCAAAAAATAGTGTCCCCTTCGACAGAGGAGAGCATACGGAAGGCGAGGGAGCGGTTGGGCAGGCCTAGTGCAGGTGCGAGAGCGCATGCATAGACACACACGCACACACACACGCACACATTAAGGTGAATGCGAGCCCGGGAAAAATAAGCGCAGCGTACCGTCGACATGCCCCCGACAGATCGGACACTCCCTCTGCTCCTGCCGCTGTGCGCATTCCGCGCACAGGCACACGTGGCCGCAGGGGATAATTGCAACCAGCTCCAGACTTTCCATACATACAACACACTCGCTACCTGTATCGCAGTCTGAAGCCGCGCGAGGCGGCGATGGCAAAGTTGTCTTGTCGCCTGGGTCGCATGCTGCTGCCGCAGGCGCGGGCGCCGGCTCCCTCACTGCACCACCGGAAGCTTGTGACTTCTTCTTGTTCTTTTTCCCCGTCTGCCGTGGTCCTCGCTCCCGCTCTGCGTCGTTCGACGCTGGTGCGGGTGCCGGCGCCACTTCTGCTTTCTCTGCTGCTCCGGCTTCGTGCAGTGCAGCTGCCTCTCGCACGCCCTCTTTCTTCTTCCTGCTCTTTTTCTTCTTCGTCGTCCGCGCCAGTTCTTCCAGCTCCTCTTGCTCTATTAACTCTTTCTGCATCCTCAGCCTTTTTTCTTCTTCCGCATCGATATCTGCCAGCAGCTCCTTGAGGCTTTTTTTGCACAAACGAAGCAACTCGTCCTCGTTGGTCGGGTCGTGCACCCTTGCAACCTCCTGTGCTTTGAGCACCTGCCTGACTTCCTCTACATCTTTTGCCTGCTTTGCTTTCGCGGGCCCACACACAAACACAACTGCCCACCATAAAAAAAGCTCGCAGTTTTGGTGTGGGTCATCCATGTTCTTCAACACACCTGCCAGCTTCTTTATTGTGTCCTTGTTCAACACACTCACTGCCGTGACCATCGATTGCGGTGGACGAAAGCCACCGTCGTTGCATATCCTGACAAACTGCAGCAGCACAACGTAAACAAATGCCACTTCAGCTTCCCGCTTTGAGCGGTCGGTATCGAACATGCTGCACTTGAACTTTTGAGTCAAAAAGCCTGCATTCGCGTTCATGAGTATTTTGATATCCTCAGCAGTCTGCACCGCACGGCGCAGTAAATCATAGTTCCCTACATCGGTGCCGAGCTGGCGCAGCAATAGCAAATTGGCCTTTGCAAGGCCATCCCTAAGTTGTATACGTAGCTCGACCGGGACGTCCGTGTCTTCTGCATATGCACCTTTCAGCAGCTTCTGTAAGCAGTCTGCTGTCCTGACACAGATCTCCCTGTGCTGCAGATGCTTTTGGTTAAACTGCAGCAGCACGCACAGCATATCCTTTGCACCAAACTCAGCGAGCCGTTCATCGTACGATATTATGTACTCATCGAGGAACTTGAGTCCAGCATCGACCAGTGTCTTGTCGGTGCCGTGCCACTTCAAGACCTCAACGATAAAGCTTCGGTGAATGGGCGGAATCGGTGAACACGGCACATCCTGTGTCTCGTAGGGCTGCTGCAGTGTCCGCAGCAGCTGCAGCTTTGCGCTTTCCGTGAAGTGTTGGGAACGTGCCACGGTGTTAAGGACATGCAAGAGCACTTTGTGCATCAGAAACTGGTCCTGTCGTGTTTCAGGACGCATTGTTTGCGCAAGCTCGGCGTAGACGGCAAAGAGCGCTTGCAGCTGCTCCGAGGCCTGGACCTGGCAATTCTGATTGAAGAATATGGTGATCGTCTCATACGCTGGGTGTGTAGCGTCCAAAATCTCCTTCCGAGCAGAAGTGGGCGCAGACGAAATTATGGCGATGAGAAGCAGGGCCAAAATCTGGCGCAGGACGTTGCTGGGACCCGGCGCGAGCGTCAAAATGCCAGCACAAACACGAACGAGCCTGTTTAGCATCTCCTTCCCTTGTTCTGGGCAAAGATTCCGCAGGCAACGCAGAGCAAGTGCCAACCACATGTCATCACTTGCCTCCCACTCCACCAACACTTCAATATAATCCACGAGTTTCGCAAGGAGCTCAAGCGCCCGCAGGTCGTCAAACGGGCTACAGACCCCGTACAGGTGCCAGAGCGTTCCGATCACAGATACGAGCACCTCTGGCTCAGCCTTTGCTGCCTCGAGGCACCCGTGCAGATGACCGGCGATGTCAAGTTCCAGCAGCATGACCCTCCCCGAGGTGCACTTGCTTGTCGTCACCACCACCTCGAGTGCAAGAGGCATCCATTTGAGGGTGGCACCTGCGTTCAGGTACTGCGCGACTTGCTCAAGGCATTCTTTCGTCATGAGAGATTCCAGCGTCTGTGCCTGCTGTCCACCTATGAGACAACACAGGAGCTTGAGCCCAGCGACACGCACTGATGGCGCATGCGCTCCGGTGTCGCCCATAAGCGAAAAAATGTAGCACATTGTCTCGGGCTCCAGCATGCGCGCACGAACACTTACATCTGCGTCAACAAACAAGATACACAAGACCTCCAGTGCGCCAATAGTGACAGCATCCATCTTGCGCTTCTGCAAGCTACTCAGAATATCCAAGCCATGCTGCCGTCCACGACCCAATGTTTCAGCCACAACGTTGCATTCAAATTTCAGGTCGTCGGGCAGCTGCAGCGTCGGGTACTCGCCGTGAACAACTTCGTTTGCTATTTCGCTGACTAGCTGCTGCAGTTGCTCCTCGGTATAAGCCATTTACGTTTGTAGAGTCTGGTACGTCGACGGGGTGTGTAACTCTGAGAGTCGGAGGTAGATTGTCTGCGAAGTGCTGTTCACGGTTGCCGGCTTATATACCACTGGTGCCGCGAGTGATCCAGCGCTCGGGGTGTGTGAGCACGGGAGTGCCTGCACCACCCGCGTACCCGCAATTTTGCCCGCTGTCGACCCGCCACCGAAAATCACCGCAAATAGATCAGAGCATTTGCCCGCGACCCGAAAATCACCGCAAATACTGCACTGCCCGCGTACCGGCATTTTTGCCCGCTGTCGACTCGCCACCGAAAATCTCCGCAAATAGATCTGTGCATAAAAGCAGGCTGCCGAAACCTGACGCCGAAACCCCCAGCCTGCCATGGCCACGATCGGAGTCTACGTCGGCGTCAACAACGCGCACTGCCTGCGCGTGCGCATCCCCACCGCCAAGTACGGCACCATCAGCGCCGACTTTTACGTCGGCATCCTCGAGCGCGGCCGCGAGCACGTGGACGCGAGCGAGCTCTCGTTCGGCGACCTCAACCTCGGCAACTTTTGCAAGACGTACGACCCGACGACGCAGACCTACGGGTTCCAGGTCGGCCTCCCGCGCCCGGGCAAGTTTGCGATCCTCATACAGGCAACGCAGGTCGACGTGGATGGCGGGACGCTGTTCTTCTGCCAAAAGTGCGACGGCACCGGGCGCGACGGGCGCTTCCTCAACATCCCCTGCGACGGCAAGCCGTACGTCAAGGTGTCCGAGGTGCTGACCAAGGAGGACGAGCGCAACGGGCGGCGCACCATGAACTACGAGTGCACCACCGTCGAGAGCGAGGAGGGGCGCCTGATGGGACTCGAGCGCGACGGCGACAAGGACCTGCTGACGCTCGTCTGCAGCGTGCACTTTGAGGAGGAGCAGGTGTGCACCGTGCGCACCAAGGGCATGGGCGCCACGCGCGGCGGTGTCATGCGCGGCGGAGGCGGTGCGACTCGCAGCGCGGCGGGGCCCGTGCAGCACGAGGTGGCGATCCACGAGAGCACGTCCGAGGCCAAGCAGAGCACGCAGGCGTGCCACTCGCGCGCGGTGTCCGAGGAGCACCGCATCAAGTTCCGCGTGTATGCGAAGACGCTCGAGAAGCACGAGGTTAAGGCGGAGGACGTCGGCTCTCCGCCCAAGGTCCGGCGGGTGTGAAAAGTGTAGGGCTGTCCGCGTGCGCCAGCATTGGTGGACGCATGCTTGTTTGCGTCTACAGCAGCACACATAAGAGCGGGACTAAAGTCTGATTTTGATGCTTTCTTGGTGTTTACGAATAAAGCATGTGTGCAAACTTGTCCTTGCATCCACGCAACAGGCCCGATCAGCCATTATCTGGGAATTCACACTCTATACACACCCAACTGCCTCGCATGCGCGTGCTGCTCTCGCACTCGCAGGCGTCGCTGCCATACGGCTGCCTCAAACACAGACAAACGCAAAACCTCACACCAGCGCGCGCCCGGGCATACACACACTGCATTCACGCACAGCGCGCACACTCGGCCAAGCGCCATGCCCGTGGACCTCTCGCACTCAGAGGCGCTGCTGCGATACACCTGCCCTCAATGCAGACAAACGCAAAACCTCACACCAGCGCGCGCCCGGGCATATACATACTGCACCGGGGAAACGCCTGTGCACTCGGCCAAGCGCTATGCCCGTGGACCTCTCGCAGTCGCAGGCGCTGCTGCCGTGCGGCTGGCTCGCGTGCAAGCTCGCGCTCGCCTCCGCGCTCTGCGCGTGCGCGTTTTCCGTGGACGGCACCGGGCTTCACGGGGCCGCTGCATGCGCCGCGCGCGCCGTCTTTGTGCTCGCCGCCGTGTACGAGAGCGCCGCCGACGCGCACGCGCTGCAGGGCAACGCGGCCTTTGCCGCGCTTGCGCGCCGCACGGTGCTCGGCACCAACACCGACCTCATCCGCGACGTGCTCGTCTTCGCGCTGCTGCAGGCGGCGTACCGCCCGCTTGGCGCCGCCGCTCTCGCACCGCACCCGGCCGTCTACCCCGCGGTCGCGGCGTGGGGCCTCTGTGCAGCCGGGCTCACCGCTGTCGACGTTGCGCGCGCGCTCGCCGCGGAGCAAGCCGAGGCAGAGCATATTGGCGCCTCTGCGCGCCACATGTGCTTGGCCGTGTGCGCGTGCGCGGCGGCGGCGGCGGCGGCGTGCCCCGCGTTCCACGTCGCGCTCGCCAGCGCGGGCCTCGGCGCTCTGCTCTGCGCTGCCGCCGGGTACACCGCGCTCTCCGCGGTGCGCCTCTACGCCGCGGCTCCCGCCGC
>CERI01045676.1_pt1 | contig 10080 bp, 14 predicted proteins | sample 350261 | NCBI WGS metagenome assembly CERI01 (sample SAMEA2620979, study PRJEB7988) | marine metagenome | isolation source: saline water (ENVO:00002010), including
ATATGTTTCTAATTCAGCAAAAAAGAATTAATAAGTTAGAACAAGTAATAGAAGGTATGAACCCAAAATTATTAAATGAAGACTTAGAGTATGAAGAGGAAGCGAACGTGCTGCTCGTAGTACATTAAATAAAATTATTCGTGAATAATTGTTTGAATTTTATCTAATTTTTGAGAAAGTTTTGTAATAACATTTAAACTATGGTTTTTATTATTAATTATTTCTTTTTTTAAATCTTCAATTACTTTATCTTTTTCAGTATCTATGAAGGGATTTCCCATATCAAATTTAATATTGCCTATATTATATTCTTGAATTTTGCTCATAATAACAGGACTTGATTCTTCCATTAACACTATATCTTTATCAAATATATTACTGTCATAAATTTTAAAATGGATAAGATCTGGATTATCTTCTTCATAATCAAATATAAATGCTTCATTCCAACATGGGTTCAGGTCATTCCATTTAATAGTAGTTTGTCGAATTTGTTTTTTGTATTTTAAAACAATAAATAAATCATTTCTTTGGGTCCACCCGTCTTTAACAAAATTATTTAAGGATTTGATTTTGACATATAACATATTATATATAAATAATTAAATTTTATAAAAAAAATTAATTATTTAAAATTTTAAAATGGCAGCAATCATTTTTAAATGCGATTGTTTCTGTCAATCCATTATCAGATATAATATTATTAATATTTGTGTTATTGAAGGTTATATCACTAGAGCCAGAGATTAATGCACCGTAACTACTAGCTAGTTTAATAAATTCTGTAGATTTACCAAATTCTAAACTGGGTTTGGCTGTATTTTTAATATTGTCAATATTAATATCATTAACAATAATATTTTTACCTTGAGAAATAAATAATCCTACATTTCCTTTCATAATATGTGCCATAGAATCTCTTCCTCTTACAATATAAATTTCTTGGTTTTTAATAAGTTTATCAATATTTCCAAATTTATCTTGAGAGAATTTGATAATACTAGAAGGAATATTGATAGAATTATGATTTAATAGGTCTTTATATTGAGCTAGGGCTATTTGGCTATCGATTATTAATGTGGATTTATATGATCTATCTTTATTAATCATTGATTCAAAATTAACTACATCTCCATGCACTCCTCTTATAATTCCTGAACCATAAGATAGATTATCTTTTTCAATGCTTTTATTAGTCATTACAATTATTTCGGTTCCTGCAGATACGCAATTTAATATTTTAATATTATTCAGAATTATATCATAATTATCATTCATTTTTGATAAATCTAGTTTTTTAAAATCATTAACTAAAATTCCTTTAGAATTTAAAACTAATCCATAAATGTTGGCATCATATAGGGGTGAATCTATATTTTTAAATGGTCCCGAATAATTAGTATTATTTTTAACAGATAAAAATGCTTTATCAACTTCATTACTTAATTTAGTATAAAGTTCCGAAACCATTACTTTTTCATTTCTAATAATTATAGAGCTGTCCTTTTTTTTATCTAATAAATTTTCAAAATGAGGTAACATAAAGATGGCGAAAGAGAGATTTGAATTAAATATTACATTAGATTTTTTATTATCTATATCGATATTATTTATATATAATGAATTACCGCCATTTATGTGAATCCCGGCAACTCCAACTTCTTCAATTAATAAATCAGTAATTATGCATTTATTTACACCAGTAGCACAGTGAATTCCATGGTGTGAAGATAATCCTAATTTTCCATTCATGATAACAATATTATTGGGACTTTTTACCATATCAGGAAATTTCCCTGGTCCCTGTTTTCTAATAAATGGACTTGACCCAATTTGAATATTTGCATAAAAAGTTTGTTGAATACTAAATAATAATGATTGCTTGAATGAAAAATTATTTAAATTTAAAAATACATTATCGCATCCGATAATAATTCCAGCAAAAAAACCTAAATTAAATTCCATAGGTAAGTTTTTCAATTGTTCTTTGGTTGGTTTGCCATTATTATGTTTATTTGGTTCAAAGACAATATTCTCCATTAATTTATATTGTCCCGGCTCTTTTATTATTAATGGACCATTTTTAAAATCCTCTTGTCTTATTTCTGTAACCTTATTATTAAATAAAAATAATTTATTTATAAATAAATTAATAGATGGATTTTTATTAAATTGTTCAGTAAATAAAAAATTTTCTTTATTATAAAAATAATCTCTTTTACTCATTTATATACTATACAATTAAATTATTTAAAATATTTTGATATAAATTTTCTAAATCTTTTCCTACATTAATTAATATATTTATAACGCTGGATTTATCTGTTGGCTGATAAAACCCTACTCTTATTAAACTTTCATCTATATGGGGATGAGGTTTTTTAAATCCTACAAAATTTATTATTTTATCTGATTCTTTGTCATAATGTTTTTTAAATAACATATATTCAATAGCTTTGCCTAGTGTATAATCTTCTTTTATTAAATATATATCAAATGCATTTTCTAGAGTAGTTTCACTTTTTCTAATTAAATCTTCATTTACTTGTATATCTTCAATAAATTTAAATATTTTTTGTTTCATAATATTAATAGCTTTAATAATTAAATCTTTATTTGAAAATTGTCCTATGGTTTCAATAGTAAAATCAAATGAATCGGGAATAAAATTCATTTCTTCATTTAAAAGTCTCCAATCTTTAATTAAAAAGTCAATTTTTTTTTGATCTAGATTTTTACTCTCATATTCTAAAATTAATTTACTAATTTTTTCTTCAATTACAGGAATATTAGGGGTATTACCATAACTACAAGTAGAAACAACATTATATGCTCCATTTTCTTTTGCCGTTCCTATAGATAAATCAGCGGATAAAATAAGTTGTTCTCCTTCAGATTCTTTAGATAAAGTGGGTCTTAGCCGAACAATATCAATAAAATCATTTGTAAAACTATTTTTAGGAAAAATGTTTCGAATTAGTTTCATATCTAATGATTTATTTAATTGTTTATCAATAATTCCAATGTCTTCAGTAGTTATGAACTCTATATTATCACTAGTATTTTTCTTATTAATTATAACTTGGTAATTGTCAATTGGGGCATCTAGATCATTAATAAATATAGGAATACAAGCTAATCTTTGTTTAATTAATTCATTATTCATACGAGTGGTATTATTTTCAATATAAACTTTATTTTCTTTATGGGGAGTTGTTTTAAAAACAACACATGGAATTTCTGATAAAATTATTCTTCTAAGTGAATTGGCAATACTCACGTTGACTCCAGACAACGTAAAAGAAAGAACATTATTTTCTTCATATAAATTTTGTACTTCCATTTTATATAGTTAATTTATATAATAAATCTCTATCTCAATTTTTTATTAAATAAGTTTAAAATATTATTCAATAATAGATTTATATTTATATTTTAATGAGTTGTATTTTGTATTATAGTAATTATTGCGAAAGTTGTAAAAAAATTATTGGAATGATTGCTCGAACTTCCATGAAAGATGATATGCATTTTTTATGCATAGATAATCGAATAAAAAAAAATAATGGTGCTACGTATTTAAATTTAGACAAAGGCCAAGAGGTTATTTTACCCCCCTCTATAACTAAAGTACCTGCATTATTATTAATAAATCGGGGATATAAAGTTTTATTTGGTAATGAAATTGTGAATATGATAGAACCAAATATAGAAGCTGAAAAACAAACTGTTGTTGAAAAAACAGGAGAACCAACGGCTTTTCAATTAGGCAGTATTAATTGTGGAGTTTCATCTGATCAATATAGTTTTTTAGATCAAAATTCAGATGATTTATCAGCAAAAGGAAATGGTGGAATGAGACAAATCCATCATTATAGTTCTATAAACAGTTCAGATTGTATAGAAACTCCCCCAGACAATTATCAACCAGATAAAATTGGGGAAGTTTCTTTAGAGAAATTACAAAATGAGAGACAAAATAACTTATAAATAAATTTGTTTAAAAAGAAACATAATTAATATTAATATTATGTCAAAAAGTGATTATTTAAATGCATTCAATAATCATTTTGAAGAATTTGTAGAGGATATTACTAGAGTTTTTCCAGAAGATCAACAAATTTTATCTGCAGTTAATGGTTTAAAAAAATTAAGAAAATCAAATCCCAAGTTAATTATGAATATATTTAATTCTCATATAAAAATTCCTTATGAGGGACAAATAAAAGAAGGAAATTTAAAATATTTTTTAGAAAAGGATTATGTTAAGGACATAGAAGGTGATTGGGATCTCTCAAAAAAAATATTATCGAAGATTGACGATATTAAAGAACCAATCAATAATATGGCAGAGGAGGATCAAAATAAAGTAGTTAAATATTTACAAAATTTATGTAAATTAATAGATCTAATAAATTAATAGACATAATAAACGAATAGATCGCCTACTTCCGATGCTTCCCCATATGCGTGGTCGGCTACTTCTCTAGCAGCGGCGTGGAGATGATTTAAACCAGGTCTAAGTGCATTCATTCCATGTTCGCTAAGATGACCCATAGCTTGATGGCTTTAGTCCTTCATTTTTTGGAAGTATGATTTCACTTGGGGTTTAGGGATTGGCTCGCCCACTTGACCTGAACCTCCATATCTTCTACGGGTATATATTGGCATTATAATATATATTAGGAAAAAAAATTAATAATTTAAATATTAATTATATATAATTAATATCTAATGTCTCAATTACAATTATCAAAAATTGCTACAGAGTACGAACCTGCTTTAAATGAAAATGGAAAATATTTTGATGATCCAAAAAAATATGAATGGTCTGTTTTTCAAGAATGTGGTGTTAAATGTCCCTGTATTAAATTTTCTAAAACTATTCATCGGAACAAAAACAATTTTAATCATCAACATTGTTTTACACAAAAACATTTAAATTACATAAAAAAATTAAATGAAAATAAAATTGAAAAAAATGGAATAGATGAAAAAAATATTGAAAGAGAATTTAAAAAATTAAAGGTACAAATTGGAACACACCATCAAAATTATTTAATTCAAAAAACAAAAAATGAATTACTTGAAACACAATTGACTGACTCTTTCAATCAAATAAAAGAGTTAAAAAGCCAAGCAGAACAAAATGATACGTTTATAATGGAACAGAGAAAAGTAATAACAGAATTAAAAAAAAATATAGATCAATATGAAAATATTGGAGGTAAATTTATAGAATTATTAGGTTATAATTTAGTAGAAGATAAAAATTAATTTTTAGAATAATTTAAATCATAATTTTTTGGATCAAATTTTTTATTATATTTATCTTTTTCCATTTTACAAACTTTCCAAATTGGTTTATCTCCAATACAAACTAATAAATTAATCTAATAACAAATTAAAAAAATTAAATTTGTTATATTTATAAATGAGTTTATTAAATGATAATTCATGGGAGTGTGTAGAACATAATAATGAAATGTATACTTATTTAGATAAAATAATTAAAGATGGTCCTAATACAAACAGACCTAGATTTGTTAAGGGATATTATAGTAATTTAACAGAATTGAAAAATGGTACGGGTGCTAGTGATACAGAGATTAATATGATTTCATTAGATTTGGATATTAAAATAATATTAAAATTAATATTGTCCTGGTATAGAAAATTAAATAAACCATTTACTCAAGCTAAATTAGTTGACGATTCATTAAATTATTTATTAGATAGAAATTATATTACCGAAGAAGATATAATAAAAAAATGTGTTTCTTTAAAAAATTAATAAATTAATTATTAATAATTATATAATTAATTTATTTAAGATTTAAAAATGAATTAATTATAATAATAAATGTCAGAATTTGAAGAAGAAAGCCAGGCTGCAAAAAGTCCAAGAAAAGAAATGACTGCAATCCCCTCATTACCCGATATTGATGACGATGAATCAAATGAATCAAAAGACGAGCCAGTAAAATTAGAAAAAATTAATTCATTTAAAAAAATAGTAAACGAATTTTTAACAGATTTATTGAAAACTTTTCCCGAATTAGTTGAAGGTCTGGATTTGAATTTATTAAAAATATGGAAAGAAGAAGGGTATACAGAGGAGGAGCAAAATATTTCTGTTAAAACAGTTATAGAATATTGTGAAAAAATATATCCAGAGAGATTCTTTGATTTATTATATCAAAATAATGATATTTTTACGAATGAAGAAATCAATTTGTGTTTTTTACCCGGAATAGATTTTAGAATATTATGGAAAGAGGATATAACTGAAAAAACCAAAGAAGTAATGTGGAAATATTTACAACTTATTTTATTTACAGTTATATCGGGTGTTTCTAATGGAGAGTCATTTGGGGATACCGCAAATCTATTTAAGGCGATTAATCAAGACGAATTTAAAAATAAATTAGAAGAAACTATGGAAAATATGAAAAATATTTTTGAAAATAATTCCTCCGATGAAGAAATTAATTTAGATGATATGCCTTCTGCTGAAAGTGTGCACGAACATGTTACCGGGATGATGGATGGCAAATTAGGAGCATTAGCTAAAGAAATAGCTGAGGAAACCGCCAATGAAATGGATTTCGATTTAGGTGATGGAGAAGATATTAATCAAGTTAATGATGTATTTTCAAAACTTTTAAAGGATCCCAATAAATTAATGTCAATGATTAAAAATGTTGGAAATAAATTAGATGAAAAACTAAAAAAGGGAGACATTAAAGAAAGTGAACTTTTAGAAGAAGCAACAAATTTAATGGCAAAGATGAAAGAGATGCCGGGTATGGGAAATATGCAGGAAATGTTATCTAAAATGGGATTAGGTAGTAAAGGAAAGATAAATGAAAATGCAATGAAAGCTCAATTACAGAGGAATTTACGTTTAGCAAAACAAAAAGAAAGTATGAAAAATAAAATTAATAAAAACAACGAATTGAATATGCCAGATTTAAATAGTTTGGATTTTAAAAATGCTGAATTAAATGCTGAGAATATAAGACAAGAATTATTAAAGGAACTAGATATACAGGAAAGTGTATTTAGACAAGGGCCAAAGGCAGAAAGAAGCAAATTACCTAATAAGAAAAAAAAGAAAGGTAAAAAAAAGAAATAAAATAGTGATATTTATATATATACTAATGTCTTCTCCTTTTTGGATTAATCAACCATCTATATTATTTAATAAAAATAGTATATCTAAAATATGGCCTACAAAAAATATGGATCTAAACGAAAAATTAAATGCCATATCAAGATTAATTATTATTCTTACTTTATTATTATTTTTAATATCAAATAACCTACGGATAATTATAACAGGAGTTGCAACTTTGTTAGCAATAATAATTCTTAAAAAATTAAAAGATGCAAATAAAAATAAAACCAGTGCTAATAAAATTCAAAAGGAAGGATTTTCATCTCTTAATAAAGACGCATTAGATAAATTAAATTATCAGCGACCAACAAAAGAAAATCCATTAATGAATGTTTTGACAACTGGAAAAGATGTGAATAGACCACCCGCTGCACCGGGGTTTAACCCGATAATTGAAAAAGAAATTAATACAGCAACTAAAGAAATGGTATTAGATAATTTTAATGAAAAAGAGGGAATAGATGAAAGATTATTTCAAGATTTAGGAGATAATTTTTTATTCAATAGATCAATGATTCAATTTAATAGTAATCCTAATACACAGATACCTAACGATCAAAAATCTTTTGCCGAATATTGTTATGGGGATATGATATCATGTAAAGAAGGTAATCCACTTGCGTGTACTCAAAACATGCCTCCTCACTGGATAAATGGCAATCAATAATTCTTTCTTTTTTTTATTGAAAAATAATATAATTCATATATATATATATATATATAATGTCTTGTATAACTAATAATCCATTTAATTATAATGATAGAATAGGTAATGATGCATGTGATTTAAGTCAAAATAATATTCAAAATAGCAAAGCTGCTAATTATCTTTTAACCAATTTAAATGTTTCTTGTCCTATGAATCAAACGGTTCACTGTGCAACTTCTCAACCTGCAATCAACTATACAGGCACGTTTCAAGTGGGAATGGGAGGATGTAATATAGATGATAATTCTTTACTTCACATTACAGATTTAACAAGAAATAAATGTAAAATAAATCTTTTTCAAAGACCTTTTGTAACAGTTCCTTATTTAGGGAAAGGAAAATCAAATGCTGTTTTAGAATCTCAATTACAACAGGGTGAATTAGCAAATAATAGAAAAAGTATTAATCCTAGCTCAGAAGTTAGCTATCAAAATTATCAGAATACTCCATTGATTCCTTCTTTACAAGCTACAATTAATAATCCAGCCAATTTGATAGAAGGTGTTGCCCAAGAAGGCTGGATTAGAGGTGGAATTCCGGTTCGACAATTAACCAAAGATACTTGTTCCTAATAAAAAATTAATATATAAAGATTTAAATTTATATATTAATTATGATTTCAGAATATGACAGTTCATTTCTTTGTACTTATAAAAATATAGACGATGATGATTTATATCGAATTCAGTTTTTACAAGCTTTTAAAATATCTAATTGGGACGACAAATTAATTAATTCAACAAGACACCAATTGTATTTGTTAACAAAAGACAAATTTGTAGATATTTTAAAGGATATGAAGAATAAAAAACATATTTTAAGTCATGCATTGTTATTTTTGGGAGGAAATCCTAATGATTTTGATCTTTTCTCTCTATTATTTTGTATGGATATTTTCCAAGAATTTCATAAATGTTTATGTGATATTTTAAATACAGGGACTTTAAAAAACGAGAATTTTAAAAATTTAAGCAATGTTTTATTTGATAATTAAAATATATTTATATAATATTACATATGGCGTCTACTAGAAATAACAATACTTTTTCAGATTATCGTTTACAGCAACGTTCTTATAATGAATCGCGCGACTGGATTAGTTATAAACATAGTTCTTATGGAGATGCCTATAAAAATGCAATTCCTTGTCTAGGATATATGCCTAGTCGTATGCCCTGGAATACCTTATCTTATAATCCCGTAGAAATTGAATCTCAATTATATGGAATTAATTCTACAAATTTAGTTAATCCTGAAGTTCCAATTAAACCTCAATTAAAGTCGGTTCCGATGGTCTCCTATTTTTCGCGAATTCCATTAATTAAATCCCCTGATTTACCTATTTTACGTAATCAACGCCCATTTCCTGTTCCTAATTAATTTTCTTTTCATTAATATAATGAAAAAAACTAAATATATTCCAAAAAAAAAAGAAAAAAAAAACATTAAAAGGTGGATCTAATCCACCTGAAAAGCAATTACAACAAAATAATCGAATGCTTCAAAATCAGAATACATCTTTAAGAAATCAACTTTTAGAAACAAAAGAGGCACTTCAAAATTTAAAACAAAAAATGAGATTACGAGATAATCAAAAAATAAAAGATTTAACTTCCGAAAATCAACAAAAAATTTCACAAATTTGTAGTTGATTCTTATTTTTAGATAGATAATACTGAACTGCTGTAATCTTATAGTATTCGCTTTTATGTGGTGGCATTTGCTATATAGTATAATATCTTATAATTTATTATTTCGCCATAATCCCGTACAAATGTGCATTCCGTAACACCCACCTTTTTTTAACCCTTCTATATATTGATTATTATTTTTTGTAGGTGGATGAAATAAACTTCTCTTACTAACACAAATATCATCGTTTATTTTAGAATATTTTTTCCACATAGCAAAAACAAACATAGGTCCTGTCCCTAATACATTTCCATCTATGTTTTTGTCCGTATTATAATCTAATTTTTTTCGGTCAATTGTAAATAACGTATCCATTAAAGATTTCCAATATGCATGGTTTGGTTGAGAGGCAAAAATACAATTTCCTAAACAAATTGGTTCCCCATTTTCATCTTCTCTATTACAAGGTATTACCACCTTTTCATTTAACAAGTCAAATGATTTGAACATTAAGTAATCCATATCTGTGTATAATCCACCATATTTATACATTAAAAAA
>CERI01100658.1_pt1 | contig 10070 bp, 10 predicted proteins | sample 350261 | NCBI WGS metagenome assembly CERI01 (sample SAMEA2620979, study PRJEB7988) | marine metagenome | isolation source: saline water (ENVO:00002010), including
ATCTTGCCGTAATACATATGGAGGTTATGGAAGTTATTTAAGAAGCCGTGGTTATGATCAAGAAATTTGCAATTTAGTTAGAAAAATAGAAGATGGCACAATTAAAGCCGGAGCAATAGACATTAAGGCTGGCTCTGTAAATAAAGTAGTTAATCCACCAACTCCGCTCGGAGGAGCAAGTTTACAATTTGTTCCCAGTAGTGGATTAATTGGATATACTCCATCATCCAAAAAATATAAGACAGATATTCAGAACACACCACTTACAGATGCAAATAAGTTATTAGATATTAAAGCCAGAAATTATGTTTATAAAACTAACACTGATGCCCCACAAACGGGATTTATTGCTGAAGAATTAGATGAAGTAGATTATCTTAAAAGATTTGTGGTATATAATTCCGAAGGACTTCCTGATGCAGTAAGTTATGATCAAATAGTGGCTCCTTTACTAGAACTTGTGAGAGATAATAAAAATCGCATTACTAATTTGGAGGCACAATTACAGGCAGCTTTAGACCGTATTACCGCCCTAGAAAATAAATAAAATCTTTTATAATAATATATGTCTTTTACACGATTTCATGATGATCCTTGCAGAATAGCAAAACAATTACAAGAATCTACTGGAACAGGCAAATATATGCTGAATGTTCCAGGTAATGGTGATAAACCTTGTTTTATGGAGGATCCTTTTTGCCGTCTCCAAAAATGGGGTGCAAATTTGCAAACTAATCCTATCAATCTTGAAAGTGATCTACTAGGATTATCTCGGTCTCTAAATAGAGATTGTGAAAAAAATAATTATAGAGCGCATGCAGTTAAGAGTAGAAAGGTAAGCTATCCATCTTGCCAACCAACGACAGAACAACCTCGCACAACGGATCCTGCATGGACCGCAAGAGATTTAGAGCAAGTTAATTGGTATATATTGCCTTTAAATCCACAAGAGAATACATGTATTCCTTTTCAAAATAATCTTAATACAAGAATTTTAGAAAGGGATTATTTTGTAGCTAATTCACCATGTGTTGGTCCATCTAATTATAATAAACTTCCAAGTCAACCATTTTCTGGTTTAAGTCAAGCACCTACTTCATTGTGTGGAACCACGAATAGTTGTGGAAATATATAATATTTATCTGAGGCGGTGATATAGATAAATATTAAATAATAATGTATATATATAAAATGGCCGAAATAGCAATACCATTAGTAGCATTAGGCGCAACGTATATTATAGCCAAACATGAAAGGGAAAAAAATGAACCTGTTGGAGCTGAATCTTTCACTAATATGGGAAGGCCGGCAAACGATTTACCAGGTGTTTCCCCTCCTGTTCCAGCAATAAATTATCCTAAAACAACTCCTTTAAGTAAAAGAGTAAAATTTGGCGTTAATAAGTATCCTAATCCAAATCAGGCTACAGATAAATATTTTAATGCAAATGTTTACGAAAAGATTGCTGAAACTAATCCACCAGGTAGTGTAGGAAGTGGAATACAGCCAGTCATTGGCTTGAATGGACAACCTATAAATAAAAGTAATTTTAAACACAACAATATGGTCCCTTTTTTTGGTGGAAAAATAAAGGGGGCTACTCTTCCCGCAGAATCTAATGAAACAATATTAGATAATTTGCAGGGTAGTGGATCTCAAATGATACGCAAAGTCGAACAAGCTCCGCTTTTTGCTCCTCAAAAGCAAATGTCATTTGCACATGGAACACCTAACATGACTTCCTTTTATCAATCTCGAGTTAATCCTGGGATGAAAATAGCGAATGTAAAACCATGGGAAGAATGTAGAGTTGCACCTGGTTTGGGACAAGGTTATACAACAGGTGGCGGTGCCGGATTTAATTCTGGTATGGAAGCACGCGATTCGTGGCTCCCAAAAACGGTTAATCAATTACGTTATGATACAAACCCTAAATTAACATTTGGTTTAGATGGTCATCAAGGACCAGCACTTGCCCCAATTACTGCTTCAGCAAATATTAAAACACAAGGTAATGTTGAAAAATATGCCCCAGATACATATTATAGCAGTGGTCCCAACCGATGGTTTACTACAACTGGTCTAGAAAAAGCTCCTACCGCGCGTGGTATTGAAGTTCTACAAGACCAAAATCGTGGCACCACATGTGATGAATATTTTGGTGCTGGTGGAAATGACGGCGAAGCTACTTATGTTAAGGGTGAATATATACAATCAAGAAGACCCGAATTAGGACCCTCAGATATTAACCATGCTCATAATAAGGGTTCCTGGAAACCTTCGGCCGGTGATTTTGGTGCTAAAAGTTATCAAAATTTACCCAATAATAGATCTTCTACCCGTCAAGCAGATGAATTTGGTGCTGTTAATGGAATGTTTAAAGCTATGGTAGCACCTGTATTAGACGTTTTAAGACCGTCAAGAAAAGAAAATGTTATTGGTAATTTACGCCCTACTGGAAATGCTCATACGACAGTATCTAATGCGCCAGTATTTAATCCAGCTGATCGCACTCGCACAACTATCCGCGAAATGACTGAAGGTGCGGCTGATGGAAAATATCTAAATATTGAAGGTCAAAGTGCAGGAGCTTATACTGTTACAAAAAATCAGCCGATTACCAATCAACGCGATTCAACTAGTCGTAGTTATATAGGTGATGCGGGACCAGGAAATAATGGACGCAGTGCAGTATATAATGCTGCTTATAATCAAAGAAATAACCCAAATAAAACTAGTATTAATCGTCCAAATCAAGGAGGAACACAAATATTTAATCAGGAAGAAAATATATGCATAAGTTCTAATAGAGGTGACTGTAATGATAGAGCTAATATTATTAATGGTGGTCCACATGCTGCTCCCTCTATGGATACATATGGAAAAATTAATACTCCTCAGTATTATGATCAATGTCAAGGTTGTGAGCGTATTAGTCCTGATATTTTAACAGCCTTTAAAGATAATCCTTATACACAAAGCTTGCAAAGTTGGGCATAAATTATATCAAATATTTTTATGATATAATTTTTAATTTATTTTACTTTTTTTTCTTTATTAACTCACTTTGATATGAGGCATAAGAAATACTGCAAAATGTAGCTATCAATGCAATGATTATCTTATAATTTATTTTATCTTCAAATAAAAATATTCCTCCGATTAAAACAACAAATAACTGCATACAGGCAATAGCAAATATTATGCCTGTGCTGCCCTTTTCATATGTATACGTCAGCCAGGTTTCAGCAATGATAATAAGTATGGCTGTTATTATAATATGTGGAAGTTCAATGTTTTTTTGTAAAACACTAGTTGTTTTCTTAGGATTAGAAATATATAATAATGTGAGTGTAATTGTAGCAATTACTCCCGCTACAGCTATAACAGAACAATAAAATATTACTTTTGAGAATAATCCCATCGGTAGTTTTTTTTCTCCATAGGCAAGCGCCAAATTATAAGCTCCTAATAAAAAAGGAAGAAATAGTGCTTGAATAACCCAATTCATTAAGATATGAGGAGATTTTATTATTGTAATATTGTAATGTGCTTCTTTACTAAATCTACAAAAAATAAAAGATTTACAAAACCACAAAATATATTACAAGGATGTCGAATGATTATGATCGTTGATATTCCCATGTATAAATATTATATACCGCTATACTGTAATTCTGAAGTTGTAAAAAATGGATTGTGTGATGTTCATAAGGACTATTTCGTAGACTATAGACCACCACACTTTATAACCGATATTTAAAAAGTATCCGTTATATCATCTGAATAAATTATTATAATATATATGATTTTAATATAATAAGAAGAAATAAAATAATATAATATAATGACACCGTTAGATGAATTAGTATTGAATTTAACAACAATAGGAAAGTTGAGAGAGGGAGACAAATTATCTGTTTATTATGGTAGATTTCATATATCACAAAATGGATGGTTGCGTGGAATAAAACGTTATACAACAGGTCAAAATCGAAATGATACATTGCAATATATTCAAACTACTGTTGGTTATAGTTTATCCTATGCAAAATCAATCACAAATAATATTGATAAGCAATGTAATGAATCTAGTTGTATTTATGAATTATTAAATATTGAAAAGAGGGAGGAATTGGTAAAATTATACAGTGCTTTTATGTTAACTATAAAAGGTTTGAATGAGTTATCTAATTCTTATAGTGATGATAGAACTTGCTTATCTCAAATTGATGTAATATCAAATAATATTAGTAATTTTTTGGAAGATTGCAAAGAATTGGGAATTGGTAAAATATGCAGAGGAAATGTAAATTATAATTTATCAGTTTAACTCTGTAACATTGTAACATTAAATCTAATTAGATCTTGAGAAGAAATAGTTTTATCTTTTAAAAGTTTATAGGCAATACCATTAAAAGCTTCGATATTATTTACAATAATATCGCATGCTTTTTTGTATGCAAATTCTACTAAATTATTCACTTTTTCATCTATAATTTTCTTAGTAGCTTCACTCATTTTATCTCCACCCATTGCCATATCTCTACCCAAAAATGGTTTCATTCCTACTGCCCCATCATATAGACCTATCATATCATCTAAACCAAATTGTGATACATATCTCCTAGCTAAAGAATTTGCCTGACGCAAATCAGCAGAAGCTCCAGTAGTGATATCTAAATTATTAATATTGGGAAATACAAATTCATTGGTGTAGGTAGATGCAACTGGTCTACTGGAATTATATAATATAACTTCGGCGGCTCGGCCTCCCATTGTAACTATTAAATTTGCTAATATAAATTTTTTTGTGGGAAAGTTTTGATATCTTTCTTTTGGTGTAGATAACGTATAACCCCCAGCACCACCTTTATTACTATTAATAGTAACTCTTTTAATATCAAAAAATTCTTTAAATAAAAGACTCATCATAGTATGACCTGTTTCGTGATATGCTACTAATTTTAATACAGAATCTTCTCTTGTTTCTATTTTAGAAGGAATACCAATAGTAATTTTTTCATAAGCATCAATTATTGTCTTACTATTAATTTGCGTTGAATTATGGCGAACAGATAAAATAGCTGCTTCGTTCGCTAAATTTGCTATATCAGCGCCCGAAAATCCACCAGTTAGGGCAGCTATATCATCAAAAGAGACATCTGCAGAAACATTTTTATTTTTAAAATGAACTTTACTAATATCTTTACGTCCAGCAAGATCAGGTAAAGGGACTCTAATCTTACGATCAAATCTACCAGGTCTTACTAAAGCAGAATCAAGAATATCAGCTCTATTTGTTGCCGCTAAAACAATAATACCAGCTGTTTTTTCAAAGCCATCCATATTTGTTAATATCTGATTTAATGTTTGTTCTCTCTCATCATTACCTGAATTGAGACCTGCTCCACGCTGTCTTCCTACAGCATCTATTTCATCAATAAATATAACACATGGAGAATTTTCTTTTGCCCCATCAAAAAGATTACGAACACGAGATGCACCTACTCCAACAAACATCTCTATAAATTCGGAACCACTTGCAGACATAAAATTAACCCCCGCTTCCCCTGCAACTGCGCGGGCTAATAATGTTTTACCTGTTCCTGGCTCTCCCTCAAGTAATATACCCCTGGGTATTTTAGCTCCTGCATCGACATATTTAACTGGATCTTTAAGAAAATCAACAACTTCAACAAGTTCTTCTTTGGCTTCATCACATCCAGCTACATCTATAAACTTAACATCTATTTGAGATACATCAGTCAAATCCGGTTTTTTATTCATATTATTAAATAAATTACCAGGAATATTTCCACCGCCGCCGCCACCTTGTGAATTTCTAAAAACACTAAATAAAATATTTACAATTATATAAATTCCCACAAATTGTATAATAACAGGTATATTAGAAAACATTTTCGGTGTTTCTCGAAAAACATCAAAATTAATATTATTAGATGTTAGCTTTTCTATTATCAAATTATTCATTTCTGGAACAATTTTTAGTAAATGAATATTATTTGGAAGAATTTCCCAATCATGATAACCATCTACAATAAAAAGACCGTCCTGTTTATCTAATACGGTCGCTGCGTCTATATGATTTGTTTTAATATTCTCAACAAAATCTTTATAAGTCCATTCTTCGCCTATTTTGTTTCCCGATTTTCTAAGAATTTCTTCAATAACTTTTGCTGGTTTATACATTTTCTTTGTTCTTAAGCGTTTAGTAAATGAAACTGGTTTATTAAGAACAAAACCATTAATCATATATGAAAATAAATAAAAAATTTTGTATAACTTCATTATATTATATAAATATAAATATTAATTGTTTATATTTATATTTTTAGTCACTATATTAGAATAATAATAATATATATAGTATAAAGAATGCTTTGGAAATCTTATCTGCTAGGTATTATGAGTTTTACTTTAGGATCGGCTTTATCGCCGGCCTGGAAAGCAGCCGGAAAAATTTTTAAAGATAGAATAGATGGTAATCTACCACCAGTATATGAATTAGAAAATATAGTTCCTCCCGAATCTCCTTGTGTATTATTTTTTAGTGGATTAAATTCGCTTATACCAGGAGAAATATATGAGGAGTTCCTTAATAATTTAGCTACAGCGGGCGTATCGGTCTATTCAGCTCCCCCCGATTTAGACGAATCTATAGATTTGTTAGATGATTTAGCTGATGACTATGCTAATGTAACAGTTGTTGGTCACTCTTCGGGTAGTATAAATGCAATTATTGCTGCTAATAGTAATAGACGGGTAAAAAATGCTGTATTAATGGATCCTGTTAATGGCGGGTTTTTCGTCGATGGATTTGCTGAAAAAGATTTGACATTCAAAAATGTAGAAAATCTATTATATCTAAATGCTGCTAAATCTTATGAATGGGGTAGCCTCCCAAATTTTAAAATTCCTTTTATTCCAGCATTTAAACTGACCCCTGATAAGATAAAATTAAAAAAGGGTCAACATCAAGTTATTGAAGCTTCTGATTTTGGTCATACAGATATTTTAGATGATGTATGGTCTGATGCTGCACACGAAACTATGAAAAGCGGAACCCTAGATAGAAATAATAAAGAACTTGTCGAGTATCGTTTTTGGTTAAGTAGTGTCATCAAATCTTTTATTACTGGAGAGAAGTTAGATGAGATGACTGTTACAACTAAAGATCGTCTTGGTGAAGCTATAAATGAAGCCAGCGAATTATATGCTGATGTATCTGCAAAATTTTCAGAAGGTATTTCTAATTCATTAAAATCAATGAATCGACATAAATTAAACCATACATCTATATTGTATCGTAAACTTTAAGGTAGCTTAATAATTGTAGAATTTGTTAGTATAGGAACTAAACCTATCAATGTATTTTGAATACTATAAACGCTATTGATTAAAAGTCGTTTATCAAAATTATGATTATTGAAAAATATTAAACTCGATAATAAGATACAAAAACAACTAATAGTATTCGAGACCTCTTCTCCAAAAATAACAGGTAAAGTATTGATATTGTTATTTTTGTCCTCAACCATATCTTTTGTATCCGCTAGATTACTGCTTCCAAATAATGTTAAAAAAATAGGCATGTAATCTACTGGATATAAAAGCGAAGAATAATTATGATCTGTTATAACACATGGAAGAATATAACAGCCTAATGTCCACATTAAAGCTATATATATTGATTTAATTGGTCCAATTAGAGATTTATATTCTTTATATTTAAAAGTAGAACTAATTGCAATAATAAAAGGTATTGTTTCCTGTTCTTGAATTAACAAATAAAATGTAAGAAAATAAGCTGCAGCTAATGAGAAAGCTATAAATTCTCTATTATCTCTATAATATTCATACAGTTTTTGTTTGTCCGTTTTAAGTTCGAGTGGATCATATGCGTCTCTAAATCTGTCTGAGCCATACGTTATAAAAGCAAATGCGAACTGTAATAATATTATTTTTGATGTAGTAATATCATAACCATAATGCATATTGGTGAATATATTCTCAAATAATGTTAGAGGTATTCCGACCTCGGCACCCGGCAAAGGATTTTGCATATTTGTAACCAAACTTCTTGTTTTTGTGTTTGACAAACGTGGAACATAAAAAAATAATGTTCTCATGTATCTAATAAAGCCAAATATTATTTTCTATAATACATGATTAACTATATCATAATACATCGATAATATATGTGATCCTGTATGGTCACCTTTTTGCGCAAATTCAATTAAAAATAATATTATGGGTTTTTTATACTCCATGGCTATTTTATCATTATCTAATAGGTTATCTATAATTACTTTATTTGTTGAGAGAATATAATGAGCTATCGAGTCTGCTTGTGGTAACATTCCTGATGTGCTTTTAACAATATTAATAGCTACATCATGTGGTAGATGCACTGTGGGTGGTATCAAACTTTGACCAAATGATAATAATGTACCTATTATCATTAAAAAATAGTTAATCCGCATATATAGATATATTATATAATTATTACTACTAATACCTATTAAATATATTATTCATATTCTTGTTATATGACTTTGGTCTTACATAATGAAATTAATAATAAATTAAATTATTTTTTAAAAACAGAAAAAATACCTAACATAATTTTTCATGGACCAAATGGTAGCGGCAAAAGAACGCTTGTTAAAGAGTTTATTAATAAAATTTATAATGACGATAAAGATGTTCAAAAACAATATATAATGAATGTTAATTGTGCACACGGTAAGGGTATTAAATTTGTTAGAGAGGAACTTAAATTTTTTGCAAAAACTCATATAAATTTTAAAGGCTCTGGACATTTTAAAACTATCATAATGTCTAACGCTGATAAACTAACCATTGATGCTCAATCTGCTTTAAGACGATGTATTGAACTCTTTAGTCATACAACACGGTTTTTTATTATTATTGAAGATCGTTATAAATTATTGCGACCTATTCTTTCTAGATTTTGTGAAATTTTTGTTCCTGAACCAGTTGTTAATGAAAAACCAATAAATCTACACCAATATGTATTAAAACAATGTTTCTCAGATTATAAATTAAATATTAAACGAAATAGTTGGCTTAAAAAACACATAGATAAATTAAGTATTTCTAATTATAAAGAACTCCTTAAAGTATCAGAAACACTTTATGAAAAAGGATACAGTGGCTTAGACATAATGAATTATGTTGAAACATGCTCAATTAATGATGAGAAAAAATATCAGCTGTTATTAGCTTTTCATAAAATTAAGAAAGAATTTAGAAATGAAAAATTATTAATATTAACTATGCTTAATTATCTTCTTTTACGTTCTGATGTCGATTTAGAAAATATGTCATTTATGTAAATAAATGGATGATTATTCTCTTAGTAGTTTAAGTGAATCTAAGAATGAATGGTGTGCGCGACTTGTTAATACATTGACTCCCGCTATTATTGAAGGTCTGCGATCTATATATAAAGAAGCATTTGAATTATGTATTCAAAATGATGAAGAAGATAAATATTTAATGACTTTTCAAACTTTTCTCAGTAGAATTCCTAAATGGAATGATACTATGTTAAATGAAGAGAGAAATCGTATTGAGGGTTCTAGTGCATGCACTTATTTAGAAGATCTTATTACTTGTGTTCACGTAATTCAGCTAAAAGCATTAACATGTGTTCGTGTTGGACAAAAACAAAAGAAAATCGATATTGATATTCCTTCTTGTGACTGTTTTATTCATAAAGTTTATATTATTGCTGCTAGAAAACTATATACAAATATATATCTTTTTGAAAAAGATATTCCTCCTTTAGAGCTTCAAAAAAGAAATAGAGAGCTAGAACTAATAGTTAAGGATAGTGTTCTTAGCGCTGTTCGGGACACAATGCCTGTCGAAGCTATATTGCGAGCTTATATGGATGAGACTGAGGAACAAAATGTCGAAGTTAAAGAAGAAGTTATTCAAGAAGTAAAAGCTCCTAGTGAGACTCTACCATCTGGTGATGCAACGCCATCTGATGATGCAACGCCATCTGATGATGCAAC
>CERI01096060.1_pt1 | contig 10066 bp, 10 predicted proteins | sample 350261 | NCBI WGS metagenome assembly CERI01 (sample SAMEA2620979, study PRJEB7988) | marine metagenome | isolation source: saline water (ENVO:00002010), including
AGATCTTCTGGAAAAAACGGATTACATCCACATCCGGACCTTTAAAAGAGGGAAGCAAGGCATCGCCGGATTGGTGGAACACCGCGAAAGCGGTGTTCGCTACGTCTACAAGGTGAGTCAACACATAGACTTCCTCATGGATCACGAATTGGTAATAGCATCGAGGCTTAATCAACTCAAGAATCCAATATTTTCCAAACTCCATGACAGTGGAATATATAAAGTAAATCCCAGTAGCCGAGCCCCGCATCCGTTCGAGATGTGCGAGAATACCGTGGAAAAATTGGTCTTATTTTATGAATATGTTCCTGGATACTCGATGTCCAAAGTCATCAAAAAGAAGAAAGAGAGCGTCGGCATCGGTATTCTCGCTGCGTCCATCAAAATAATCCTCGTAAGTTTGTATTTTGCCCACAAAGAAATCGGCTTCACCCACTACGATCTGCACACCAGCAACATTTTGATGAAGCGATGCGATCCAGATCTTGTTTTGGTCTTCCACGGACCCGGCAAGGGGAATGCCTTTGCTTTGCCCACCCTCGGTTACATCCCCACAATAATAGATTTTGGATTCAGTTACGTCGATTTGATCGACAGGGGGCCTATGTATCAATCTCTGGCTCACACCAACGTGGGATTTGTGTCCTGTGCCCGTGATAAATTTGCAGACGCAAAATTGTTCCTTTGCTCCGTGAGCAGTCAAATGATGAGACATCGCAAGAATAAGGACGTCATGAAAATTCGCAAATTTGTGAAATCAACTTTCAAGGAAATCAACGTGGACTTTGATTGCGGATGGGATCTAAACGATGACGAATCGATCGGCAACGAGGCTTTGAATTTTTTGCACAGAGCCAACAAAAAAGAGATATCGGAACTGTTTTTCAAGTATGACGCGTATGCTGTGGATATTTTAACATCATTGGTACAGCTGCCCATAACTTCGGGAAAGATTGAATCGGAATCCGGTCTGTTGTCATACTATAAAATTTTTCTAAAACAGTTTGCTAAATTTGAAACGCGGGTTCAAAGCAGCTATTCCAGATTGAGAATTTTGAGATTGGTGGTTGAAGCAGCCCGAAGCGTAATGGCAAAATATTACACAAAAAAAGACCAAAACGAAGCCATCGTTGAATTTCAAACTATGATACTGCACGGCATTGACCATATTGCGTCGCATGTTCGACTGAACGACATCAATTTTGAAAAAATGCTCTGCTCCCTGATGCTGTTTGGGAGGGCGTTGGAAGGGTATCTCCAAAAAAAACTAACAAAATTCCTGAAAAATAGAGACGAAGTGCAAAGAAAACTCAAATGCAATTCGCCGATTGAGATTTACGGAGCTCTCGATTTAAAAATATCGTCTGATGTAAATTTTACATCAAGAAATTCTTTCCAGCATGTCATATCTTTTCGCGACCCCGTCTCCACCAAAATATCGAATCAATCCCATTTGGATGCCATTAATTCCAAACATTCCTTATCGAAAGGTATGGCCATTCTCGACCTAGAATTTGGAGGAAGTCTAGGAAGTCTAGGAAGTATTGGAAGTCTCGGAAGTATTGGAAGCATTGGAAGTCTCAAAAAAATGGAATCGATCAAAAAATCGCGACCTCGACACTGACAAAGAAATCGGACAGATGTTGTCGTCAATGAGCATCGCTTCTATCATAAGTGAGACGGTGGCAGAATTCTGCGGTATGAATACGAGAATCAAAGATTTGGAAAGCGTCGTGACTTCAAATGGACCGTCCCAGAACCACAGAACGCAAATGCAAACGGTGTTATCGGACATTCGTTGGCACCGATGGTTAGTATTGAAAACGCTATGCCGTCTGTATCAAAATCTCATTATGATTTTCGATCGCCTTGATTTTGATAGAGGTCCCGGCGGTCTCATAGCCCTATTGCAAATGATAGTTGCTTTTTGCCATCAGTGCAGGGAAAACGAGTGTAAAAATGCAGGGATCATCATTCAACGAGATAACTTGTTTTTTGGCCTGTCAGGACCGCCGGGAAAGCAACCTTATGAAAGACACGATTTGGACTATGGGTCCTTGAAGGCAATACCAATCCCGTCTTGGCAGTTCTTCATTAAATTTTTTGGTTGGGATGCCGTGAGGAATTCCATAGATTGGGTTCGAGATGAAGACGCTAGAGTTGCGTTGGGACCCTTGGAAAACTGGGCCATAGACATGAATTTATTTGCGGTCGTTTCTTTTGACAATGGGTTTAACGAAGACTTCTTGCTGACCGAGCTGGAGCGCCTGGCCGAGTCGCTCGTTGATTATGAATAAACAATCCGGGTTCCAGGTTGAATAATTTAATAGTTGAATAGTTGAATAGTTTAATAGTTTAATAGTTTAAAGCCACATTTCCGTATTACAAACAGACTAAATAAGGAAATGGAAAAATCTGAATCTGACCACGTGGACCAAGAAGTCCTCAATCAAAGCGAAGCCCAGTTTAATTCGCTCAAAAATTTCATTCACGAACTCCAACTTTTCTTTGAGTCCAATCTATCCTTAAAACTTTATGATCATCTGTTGAGCAAAACGAACCCGGCGGAGCATCTGGACGCCGTTAAAAAGCATATTTCCATCGTGAGAAAATTCGTCACATCCAACAGAACTGAAATTTTGAATTCCAACACGGCCTTGAACGCTCCCGTGATGGCATATAGCGAAAGAGTTAAAGTCGATTTTGGCATCCTCTTCGCCGAAGTTCTCAAGGAAGAAAGCGCGGCAGAAACTCTTAAAATTATTTTTGATCACCTTCTCGTTTTGAGTATGGTTTTTGATCCTGAAAGCGGTGCGGCCGATGTCTTCAAGGAGAGGAATAAAAATGCCGACCCACCCGATCTGGAAGATTTGTTCCGTTCCAACCCTTTTTTGAGCGACATGATGGAGAAAGTGGAGGCCCATGTCACGCCCGGGGCCAATCCCATGGAAGCCATGAGTTCGATGCTCAGCTCCGGATTTTTGCAGGAGATGGTCGGTGGCATGCAAGACAATATTGAATCGGGCAAATTGGATATGGGACAGTTGATGCAGTCCGTTCAATCCATTACGCAGTCTCTTCCGCCGGAGCAACTAGCCGCGCTTCAACCAATGATGGCCGGATTGGCAAACCCCGCCATGAATTTGTCAACTTCCCCTCAACGCCCCTCTTTCATTGAATGTGTCGGAGAAAAAGAGTCGCAACATTTGCCAACACCGCGGTCGCCGTGTCGAGGCGGAAAGAAAAAGAGGAAGAAGAAAAAAAAAAGAAAGCAGAGATGAAAATTTTTATCAAATTTTGAACCAATGGAACCAATGGAACCAATTGAAAGATTATGATAAAAATTTCGCGAAGACGCGAAGAAAAGGTTTTTTCTAATTTGTAACAAAATGGTATCACGTGCTAATCAAAATTCATATGCCAAAATGTTAAGTACCGCTTCAACCCTTGTTTCATCATATGATGGAACCGATGCGACCTTCACGATAAAAGTTCTAACCGACAAAGATATTTCAAGCATGATCAATGGAAATTTCATCGCACTTCAAGCGGTTCCATCCGATGTGACGCTCAACTTTCAGAATACTGGGGCCTACAGCGAAACAAACGAGCTTGTGACGTTGTCTAACCCCGATGCCGCAACCAACCCTTATGAATCGGTTCATATGACCGGCATTTACTTTGATAAGCCGGCCACGGTTAATACAACATCCATCACGACAGGCGAAACAGGCATCTCGGCGGGAGCTTGGACGCGTGGTTCCCAAAGTGCATCTCCTCCAGTGAGTAATTTGAATTTCACGACCGATGATTTGAATGCAACACCCGTCGTCTTTGGAACCACCGACCAACTGCCGGGATACAGACTGCAAGGAGATCGCGGTGTCAACGTTGTGGCAAACAGATGCTTCGTAACCAATCCTTATGTTGCGGAAGGAACTCCAGGTGCTGGCACTCTTATTGCCGAGCAAAGTGGCAACTCAATCACCTTCGCCAACCCAATCCTAGCACCACCAGCGGCGGGGACCAACAGAGGGACTGCCTTTGCGAACTGCAGCACCAATATTATAGATTTTGTTGCACCCCTTGGCGGTGTTCTGACTCTCAGCGTGGTTAATGGTGGCTCGCGATTTGTTCTGGGGGAGCCTTACGGAACAACCACGGACCCGGCGGGTGGTGCAGGTCTTGTACTCACGCCAACCGAGCTAGCGGGTTTCTCTGACATAATAGTAACTGTCCGGGCAGTGTTTGTTGGATCTGGTTACTCGGTTGGAGATACCATTACAATCACAAATCCAAACCCAGCGGGCCTTGATGCGCAATTTACCGTAACCGGTGTCAGCTCCGGAGAATCTTACCAGGGGGATTTGTCCGGTGTTTATATGACACCAAGATCTGGAACCCAGCCCTACATCCCAGGTGACGGTGTGGCAGTGTTTGACAATTATGCACCGTCAGGTGTCGCACCGTTCCGCCACGGAGGTGCTTCCAACGGTTGTCTGAGGGCAGATCTGCGACAGAAGGGGGGACATCCATGGGACCCCGAAATTGCCATTGGCGGATACCAAATATTTTTTGGAAATAGATATCGACCTTTCACAATAATACAGCAAATTGAAGGCGTGACCGATATTACATATACAAAGGAGGCTAATGATAATATATATTTCACGTTCAATGGTCCGGCGCCACCACATGCTGCCCGAGTGGTCGGGTTGCCATCGCTTGTGCCGTTAGTTACAAATTTTACTATTGGAAACCGCGACGGCGAAGCACCCGGCCAAACCATCGAAATATTAAATAACACTCCGGAAGAGAGAAATATGGGAACCATTGGAGTGGGCACTTTAACCTATGGTTTGAATGCAGATGAACAATGGAGATTCCAAATACAAAAATCATCTGCATTTATGGAGAACGTGAGGGGACCTCTTTTAATAAATTTTAGTCACCTCGACCGGAGCAGAAAAATTATTGAACTGGGTGACAATCCAATTCAAATTCACGATCTTTCCGTCGGAGAAAACACGGCCGCAAATGCGGACAGACTTCACAAGGTGATTTGGGGGACGAGAGCGGAAGTGTCACCCGACGAAGACAAGTCGGCCATTCTGCGAATAATTCCAACCCTCGGATCCACCGCATCTCCTCTAAGAATGATAACCACGCGGCCGCGAAATCCAGTAACGGGAATTCCAATCACCAATTATCGTGAAAATTCTTATGTGAATTTTCTGTCCTCCGTGAATGAAATATTTGAACGAACGGCGGACGGCACTGTCGTTCAAGGATACGGCGACACCCTCCTTCTGGGCGCTGCAGGTGGAAGCACCAAGATGCCATCGATCAATGTTCAGGTGCAGTGGGTTGGACATTGGCAAAGAATATTCTTTACGCCAATTGATGTGGAATTAGTTTAATGTAACCAATGCATTGCTTTCATTAATTAATAATTAATGAAATAATGAAATAATGAAATAATTAGTTGTCCTCGCGCCGTCTCATCATTTCTTCAAGTTCTTCGTAGGGTATCGATTCTTGTTCAGCGTCGGGATCGAAATCCCGGTCGTCCGGGTCAAAGTTGTAAAAATCCATCAGATTTTCGGAGGGTGCATTGTCGTCGTACGGGTCATCCACGTTGTCCACGTTGTCCAGAACATCGTCCAAATTTGTTTGCAAAACTGTAACAAGAGCCTGGGCTTTGTTTTTTTCGGCTTCCATGACCATAAGTTTTTGCAAGTCCTTTGATTTTTGCTCCTCCAGTTTGCGCTTCCAATAATTCTCAGAACCTTTCACATGTGAACGCACATTTGCGCGACTGAACCGCTCCGCGTCGGAAAAACCTTTTTTGTACCATTCCACGCATTGGCTTGGACAAGCTGTTCCATCCGCTCTCCGGACTCGAGGCGCCGCCCTGGGAGACCGAGGCGGCGACCTCGTGCCGCCTCGGATGGGGTTGTGATTGCATGGTGTTGTCATCTTATCTTCTTTCTTTAACAATAGAAATTACATTGTGTCATAGTGTCATAGTGTCATTGTGTCATTGCGTCATTGCGTCGTCTGTCTTACCCCGAGTATGTCCATTTCGCTTTACAATTTGAACACTCGGCAAAAGTCGTTGATGATTCATCACATCCACGTGTCTGCTTTGAATACGAAAAAACTTTTCTGGAACCGCATTTCCGACATTCAAAAATGCCTTCTTCGATTTCCATTGGATTTTTGATGAATTGATTCACTTCGTGAAAGTCCCGTGCTATTTTGTCAAAAAATACATGATTCCAACCATACCGTTTGCGTTTCAAATCGTTACCTATCTGAATGACGTTTCTCTTTTTGGTTATCAAATCGTGCACCACTTGGCTCATTATAAGGTCGAATTGTCGATCGTTGGAAGACATTTTTCCTATCAATCGCAGAATTGTTTCTATATTTTGTTCAGACTTGAGGAGGTTGGACAAAATGTTTTTCCCTTGTGTCTTCATTGTTTTATTACCAAAGTTCCACTTCAAGATTGAAAACGATTTTGAAAAAGACTTTCGGTTATTATTAACAACGTAACAACATGCAACAACCCTATAATATTCTACCAAAGAAGACTGCCGATCGAATCGCCAAGACATTTTATTATAATAAAAAGGGAGAAGTGAGGTGGTGGGATGGGAAACAATTGAAAAATAAGGATAAGATCAAGGAGGCTAACAAGAAGTACAGGGCAGCGAATAAGGAGAAGATCAAGGAGGATAACAAGAAGTACTGGTGTAAGTACTACAAGAAGTACAATGAGTGCCTAAATGAGAAGATCAGGGAGTACCGCGCCAACCCATCGAACAAAAAACTAATAAATAAAAGACGCCGGGCGCGCGCTGCGTGGCGATATAAGAACGACCCCGACTACAGGCTAACAAGGCTCCTAAGAGGACGATTTTGGAAGGCATTGAAATCAAAGAATATTAAAAAAAATTCCCACGTCTTGGAACTCACCTCTTGCTCGATTGACTTTCTTCGCAAATATCTTTCAAAACAATTTGAAGAAGGAATGACTTGGGGAAACCAAGGCCAGTGGCATATTGATCACCGCAAACCTTGTGCGAGTTTTGATCTTTCAAACGAAGAGGATCAGCGCAAATGTTTTCATTACACGAATTTACAACCTCTATGGGGGAAAGAAAATATGGAAAAGAGCGCTAATTTTAATGAGGCTACATTTGAATACACGTGGACGACAGCTGAACAAGGCTGGGTCCTCCGAGGGCAGCGCTCCAAGGTCGAAAACGATTTTTAAAAAGACTTCCAATACTTCCAAAGATAATGACAAATAAAAAGTCTGAAGGGCATGGGACATTTGTCACAACTATTGCGCGCCGTCTTCAGTTCGAACCGTCAATTTTGAATGAACGCGTTGATGAGAATGTGAAAGACAGAGTGCGACAAAAATACGTCAATTATTGTTCAAAGAACGACGGTTACATTTTGGATATTTTGGATGTTAAAATTGTGGATTGTGAGATATCTCCAACCAATTCATCTGTTCAGTGTGATGTGGAATTTGATGCAAGGTGTATGAAACCGTTCGTCGGTGATGTCAGAACTGGAAAAGTTTGCTTAATTTTTGAGAGGGGTGTGCTTTTGGAATTGGATGGAGTTTTGAAGGTGCTTGTGCCGCGGGATGAAAAGGGTGGATTCGTTGTTGACGACAAACACGTTCCATACGAATATTCCCTCGCTGGTCCGTCCCCCTGTTACATTGGCTACGACATTGGTGACATTGAAACCGCTCAAGAACGCCATGTGAAATTGACCGGTGTTCAATACAACCCTCAAACTCAAGCTTTCAATTGCTATGGCACGTTTGTGTCGATTTGTAGGAAATAGTTCTTACAAGAAAGCACTTACTATTCAATGGCATTTCGATCAAATTCGCCCCTCGTGTTTCGCGTTACCGGGGAAGATGCTGATAGACCTTTTTGCAGAATCTGCTTGGAATCTGGTCCACCGGAGGATTTTTTTAAACCGTGTCGATGCAGAGGAAGCGCGATCGGCATTCATCCAGCGTGTTTGCAAACGTGGATTCAAAATGCTCCGACCGAACGGGCGAAAACTCATTGTACCGTGTGCGATACAGAATATGTTTTGAGCCCTCCCATGAAGCATTCCTTGACCAATTTTTGCAGATTGATACATCACAATTCTGTGTTGACGGGAATAATGTTGATTTCCGTTTCAGCCACGGCGGCAATTCCCATGCCATACCATCCATATATTTTCGGTGCAGGAATATTTTGTTTTTTAACATGGTTATTCTTGATCCACATTTTTGTAATATATTTCACCTACCCCCTACCTCGGAACAAAATAGCCTTGCGGGTGTTTCGAGGGAGCACTGCCGGAGCTTTCCCCGTTTTGACCTTCGGCGGATGCTGGATTGTTTTGTACGATCAATATCCCGAACTTCAAGTTGCAGGATTATTGGTTTGTCTGGGAATTTATTTCCATTGCGTTTGCATGTGGATGCACTTCGTCGTTGATGGGTACATAAAAAAGATAGATCGGGAAGTGTTGCCGTTCATAGAAGACGTGACGGACGCAATTGACGTGACGGACATAATTGACGTGACCAGCAGTAGCGACACCAAAGACGATCAAATAATATATTCATTAGCAATAAATGTACCGTAATACCACCATAGCGCGAACCGTGCTCTCAAATGAAAAATATTTGCCGCCTTGTTACTGTGCCAAGGGCACGGAACAATATGCAACATGTTATCCTCATCCTCACCATCAATTAAATCCTGTTCCGCCTCGCAACGTTTTTTACGAATCAGATGGTCTTTGCACCGTCCCGAATAGAATAGGCTCTAGAGTTAACAGAAGTTCAATTGCTTACAGATAAACTTTTTACACTTTTTACACTTTTGAAACGTTTGAAACGTTTGAAAATGACATTTAAAATTCCATGTCCCGGACGAACCGTGGGTTAAATCGTTTGTGATGGAACTTCCAATAATCTTTACATCCAAACTTGAAATTTTTGGGTACCAAATCTGCCTTGTAATAGAATACGCAATCTCGCCAGTCGTTGGTGTGAGCGGCTTGATGAATATACAAAGAACAATAATCATTAGTTAATTGGTCCATGAGCTGACAAAAAATGTTGAAGTCTCCGATGACCGACGCATAGTTTTCAAAGAGCGATTTGCGATTTTTGAGGATTGGTTCACGCAAAATGAACACTCCGTCAACGTTAGTTCTAATGGATGGCTTTACATCCATGGCATATTGCAAGGACAAAATGTACAACATCTTCCAATGACGTCCCCTTTTGAACAAACCCTGTTGAATTTTGGAGTTGAAGATTTTGTTCGAGTCGGTACAGTCATCACACAATACAACTGCCCACGGGTTGGGCAAATGACGTTTTGCGATCTTTTGCCGTTTGACGAATTGTTTTAACTGTTCCTCGTCGTAGTTGTGGAAAACAAAACTCTTGGGGAAAATTTTTGAATAAAAACCATTTGAGTCTTCGGATCCCGACATCACCATTCCACAGGGAATGATATGCTTCTTCGCGTAAAGCAAACTCGCGATCAAAGTTGATTTTCCTGTGCCCGGCTTCCCCACGACGACTATTTTGCTCCCTCCGTATTCAGGTTCATTGGCCCGGGCAGTGCAGGGTGGAATAATATCAAGATTCAGTTCTTTCACGTGGATAGTTTTTGATGGAGGTGGTTCGTTCATTTTTTGTCTGGGATCGTCTTGTTTAGATTGATGCGCGCTGGCATCAATCGTTGCAGCAATTACAAGTCTCACAACTCTTACAAGTCTCACAACTCTTATCGGTTGTAAGAGTATTGTGTCAAAAAAAAACCTTGTCGTTAAATAAAGAATAATGTCAACATCAGGATTGGAATTTTCTATTAAAACGACAGGTTCTTCGGTTGGACCTGAATCGGTCGCGGCCGCGATCGCGAATGCGCAGTCCGGAAGTCGTAATATTCTCGGATTTGCAGGGCCCGTTGCGGGCGCTGGTACGGATTACCTCACCGTGGCCGCAACCCAAGAC
>CERI01114579.1_pt1 | contig 10060 bp, 9 predicted proteins | sample 350261 | NCBI WGS metagenome assembly CERI01 (sample SAMEA2620979, study PRJEB7988) | marine metagenome | isolation source: saline water (ENVO:00002010), including
ACGCGAGGTCGGCGCGGGACCTTTGGAAGTGGCGTGTGGCGGTGGGTAGGTGGTGCTCGATGGGTCTTGGGCCATATCTGGGCTTTGCAACGCAACGACCCCAATCGGTGCTCCGCGCTCTAAGCTTAGAATTACAGTTCTTAACATAGGAGCACACGAGGCACCCGAGCCATAAGATGCGACCCCCGTCCCCTTGGCATACAAGCACCCACCTAGAAGCATGTCGGTCCGCTCCGATCGCAATAGCACAGTCGCGCCCGACGCCGCCATCGGGGCCGCCGTCTCCGCAGCCGCCGACCTCACTCTCGCCGAGGGCGGCTCCTACTGCGTCGCATCCCCGGAGAATCCGCTCACCCGTAACGTGAACGTTTCCATCCGCGCATCGCTCGACTCACTCTGCCTCCAGAAGTCTAGGGGCACATGGGCGCCCTCCTCCGGGGCGCTGAAGCAAATCTTCCAGCAAAAGAAATTTACCTCGCTCGACGTTCAGCTCCGCCCCGCCTCGTTCCCCGCCCGAAGCACCGCCCCGTGCGCCGCTCCTTACCCGGCTCCCCACTCCACCGCAGGGCGAGGCTGACCACCAGGGCGACCTCAAGTCAGTTGTGCTGCACAGCATGTGCTGCGACAACGTCGTCTCCACCTTCCCCATCGGTGCACTGCCCCGCCCTCCACCTTGCACACATCAAGTCCACTATCCTATTGCTTACCGCGCGTGTCCCCTGTGCACAGCCGTTGGCGCCCGCATCACCGGCGTCGACGACTGCACCTTCAGCTCGACCGGCGAGGCCTACTCGATGGTCGCGCTCCCCAACACCAACAACTGCAAGGAGCGCAAGCTCCAGGCCGACGACGTCTCCCTCGGTGCGCCCGCAGCCCCGCACGTTCCCCGGCCCTGCACGCTTTCTAACCCCGCCCCTGTGCCCCGCAGCCTACGAATTCGCCAAGAAGTTCCCGGTGAGCTTGCTTTCCCTCTTCCGCGCGTACGTTGCCTTTCGAAGCATAGTTGAGTATTCAGAGTTTGATGCGGCAATCCTGGCTGCATTGGCATCCTTGATGCTGATCTCCTCCACGTGCTCTCCTCTCTGTCTGGCCTTGTATCTCGATTTTGCACGCAATCTTGCATCCCGCTTTCGTCTCTGCCGCGCGGCCTCATCTTGGCTTAATTCATTCAGCTTGGCTTCGAATCTTTCGTTCCATGTGGCCCTCTTGCTTACCGCCGCACGCTCCGTTACTTCTCTGGATACGAACGGGGAAGCATCGCCACCCGGAGTGATGTTGTATCCATTCGGCTTGAGGGTGTCGTGTTCGGCAATCAATCTCTTCTCCTCGGTAGAAAGTTCGCTCTTGTCACACAAGAGAAGAATCTCCTTGCGGAATGATGCCCATCCATGCTTGCGCACGGCATTCTGCAGATACCTGCATCCATCCTTCTTGCCACTCAGACATGCTGACTTGTGCGAATACCATCTCATCGCGATGTCCACTGTCTGTCCCACATATGCCTTGCCATTGGTCGTGTTCGTCAGCTTGTAGACACCGCTGAGTGGAATGTTCTTTCCGTGCACGCGCAGGGCTACACGTCGGAGAATCTTTCCGAGAGTAAGCCGCGACTTTGGCCCTGCCCTGCCCGTGTCTACGACTTGGTATGACAGTTCAGCGTTCGCTTCGCAGAGGGCATCCATGAGGTTTCGCAGCGTCGCTTTGTCCTTGTCGCTGCGGACCATCCGATCGTCGTGCGTGTTCACGCCAGAACCTCCCCTGCTCATTGGTGGTGTTTTCTCACGCGTGCTCTGTTGCTCGGCAGTCTGCGATCTCGGAGAACGCGGACAAGCTTCAGATGGTGCGCCGCTCCCCATACCCTCACATGCTATAGTCTTTTGAGTTCTGCTTTTGTTGACATTCCCTGTTGCGTGCTGCTTCGCAGGGGGAGATATCGATGATGCCGTGAGAAATGCACCACCAGCTCCCAGTCGCTTGAACCCTGCCCTCTGCCAGAACGCGTCGAGTTTGCCCTTTGAAGCTTGCTTGTGCTTCATTTCACAGAGAAGGACTTGTGAAGATCAGCCAGGGCCTCTATGACAGCATTCTTCGTAAGTTGGACCGCCTTGCCATCCCCAAGCAATAGCGCACTGCCCGTGTGCTTCCGGCACGTGTGGCGCCGAACTGACAGCTCTTGCTTGCTCCTGCGTGTAGCGCTCGTCAAGAAGCAGGTTGACTCGCAGATCAAAGGCGAGTGCCAATCCCGACGCAATGTTCAAGCCTCTGCCCTTCGACTTGCGTCTGACGCCCGTGTGCCACTGCCTGCAGTCCGCGATTTCTCTCGCGCGCAAGTGTCGATCGCCCCTGCGGACTTCGCCACGTGGAACGACGCGCGCGCGGAGCTGCTTTCGGAGGCGAAGCGGTGCGCGGCATTCCCGGTGTCCCCTGCGCCGGCGACTCGCTCTTACCCTGCGCGGGTGCTTGTGTCACAGGCCACTGAAGGCACAGCTGGAGATGGAGCTCTCCACGGCGGCGGACGAGACCGCGGCGCGCGAGATCCGGGCTGGCTACCAGGCGAAGGAGTCCCAGATCGAGCACGAGATCGACCACAAACCAATGGAGTTCCACCTGTCGCTCGGTGTGAGCTACAACTTCCTCTCCTCTGGAAAGTAGAGGAGCAAGAGGCGTCGTCTTCCGCCTTAAAGAAGACACTCTGAACCGTGTTCCGCCGCCGCCGCCGTAGTGTAGTAGGGAATAAAAAGGGGATAAAAAAGACGACCCCCCCCCTACTGTGAGTCTCCCTCGATCTCCTCTATGTACGTCGCGCGCGCGCGCTTCGCCGCCGGCCCTGTGGGGGCGAAGCTCCTGCGAAAGGCGCGGTAGTAGAGGGCGTCAAACCCGGCTCGCAGCCGTGTGGGCTTGCCGTCGATGGCACGGACGGTGTCCGAGTTGTGGCCGAACACGGCGACCGCGAGCATGCGGGGTGAGATCATGCTGGACCTGAAGGAGTCGGCGATCATGATGTCGAGCTCGTCTTCGTCGTCATAAGACACCGTTCCGCTGGCTGGGTCGAATGTTTCTAAACGTCGAGACTCGCCGTACATGTCTACAATGTCGTCCTCCACGTACAGCTTGGACTTGAAGCGCGACCCCCTTTTACGAAGTTCTGCAATGCAGTTCAGCGAGCCGCAGAACGCCGCGCACTGCTCCATGCTGAACTCCGACGTGGTGTGGTTGTGGTAGCTCTTGAAGATCGCATCGGGGCGAATGCTGTGCTTCTCCAGCATGAGAACGAGGGTCGCCACGTCGTCTACGACGATGGCTACACCGGTGACTATCCTGATGTCCGCCTTGCCACACGCAAGGTACACCACCCCCCTGTCCACGTCCATCGCGAGAAGTTGCGCGACCAACTCCATTTCTGGGCTACATGGATGTTTGAGTGGAGTGCTGTTGCCAGCGCCGCGCCGACCGGCACCGGCGCCGACTTGCCTGCCCCCAGCCCCGATATGGCCCAGCGCCTATCGAGCACCCCACCCCCGCAAAGCTGGCTGCTGTGGCATTCGCGGTGCTCTCGGTCTGGGGTCTACGCCGCGTACGCGGCGTTCATGCGGAGGAGCATCTCGCGGACGACCGCGTCCTCCAGTCCCAAGGAAGTGTCGGGGGAGGGCGTGTGGTACGGCTCCTGCCACCAGAACTGGGAGCGGGCGATGGGGCAAGGGGGTGCCCTGGAGCTCAGGGGGATGCTTGCGTAGAAGACACCCCCCTCGAAACCACCAGCCAGCCAGGCGGTGGCGAACTTGGCCGCAACGGTACGCAGTGCGGCTTCGGGGTCGGTGGTGAACGCGGAGGCGGTTACCTCGACGAGCTCCCATTGCAGCTCCATCATCCAGTTGTTCGGCTCGGGCGGCATGGGCGGCATGCTGCGGCAGCGACTCCCTGGCCCGCTGCTGATTGTCTTGGCGGTGAAGAGGCGAGCCGGGGCGGCCGCGGAGATGGGCGGGAACTCGTTGTCAAAGGAGGCGCTCGTGGATACGAATGATGGGCCGAGGCAGCCGCGGCGCAAGGCCCCGTGGGGGCGGGCATCGGGGTCCGTAGAGGGGCAGGGGTGGTAATACTGGGCGTACTGTGGGTAGCGGGGGGTCGGTCCGTGGTATACACCGGGGTCTGCCTCCCGACGAAACATATCTTCACTAGACTGCCTCCGCGTGCAGCGCACGGCTAATGCACATTCGGCAGCCGAGGCGCCGACCGCGTCGGCGCCGCCGACGCTCAGTCGCCCCCGCTCTCGCATTCCGACAGCAAGGCCGGAATCCCCGACGCGAATCGGCACGCACTCGCGATCTCCAGGATGAGCCGCTGATCGGTGGGCAGGATCTGGCGCAGGATCACAGAGCGCGCCATTCCCGCCTCCGGGAGCAGGCACGCGCCCAGAAGCCGATTGAAGTAGTCCGCAAAGAGCAGCTCCTGCTCCTCCGCGTGCTCCCCTGGGACGAGGGGCAGCCCCGAGAGGGAGGGTGCGGCGGCAGCGGCCTTGAACTTGAGCTTGCAGGCGTCCGTGCGGGTCATGCGCACCACGGTTTTCGCGTCGATGGCACCGATGGAGAATTCGATGGCAAACGCGAACCACTCCTCTCGGCTGAGGTCGCCCGCGGCGATGCGGCGAGCGCGCGCACAGCGCACGTTGTGCCCGCGCATATTCTCGATCGCGTCTAGTGTGATCGCCGCCACGAGGGCCTCGTTGTGCACGACCTCGGCGATCCGGCTCGCGTCCACAAACTGCAGCTCGTGGCTGGACTCGCCGAAGAGGCAGCTGACGGTAGCGCAGCCGACGAGCCAGTCGAACACGGCGCGGGAGAGGGGCTTCTCCACGAGATCAAGGGCGCGGCTCAGCAGCAGCAGGCTGTTGCAAACAGTGGCAACGCTCAGGTTGAGGTGGCGTCTACTGGAGAACGTTGGGCAGAGCAGCCGAGTGGCCATCGTGGAGGAGAGCATGTCCTCGTGGCAGGCTTCCAGATGCTCGACGGTGCACCAGCGCGTGCGTCCCTCGCTCAGCCAGAGTCGCAGCTTCGACTCGCGGGTGTTGGTCAGCTTCTGTGTTTTGTGTGCCAGCAGCCGCCGCCGCTTCTCCATGTCCTCTTTGTACTCCTGTAGGTGCCTCGCCCGCTGCTGCAGTGCCCCCTGCACGTCTTCTGGTGTGATGCCCAGCGCTCCGTAGAGCGTGTCCTGCGCGCGCACAAGCGGGTGCACGCGCAGCCAGACCAGAATGGGAGCGTTGGACCTTCGCTGCGCGTCCGGCACGCGCGACCGGTACCAGGCGGAGAGCCGCGGCAGCACGCTCGCCCGCGTGATCGCGGGCGGGACGCCCGAGAAAGCGCTCACCGCTGCCAGCTCCGCCTGCGGCATGTCCAGGCCACCGCTGCCGGTCACGACTCCGGGGATGGGACCGGGCCGCTTCCGACAGACGGGCACGGCGACCATGTGCTTCCGCTGGCACTGGTCGTGCGCGATGACGTAGCAAGGCGCGACGGTCGGTCGCTCGGAGTCATCGAAGCTGGCCATCTTGGAGAGGCGCGCCCCACAGAGCATGCACACGCCGCGGAGACATGCAAAGTAGGCGGCGGGTGTCGCGTGGCTGATGTGCACAAAGGCTTTGGACGCCTGCGTCTTGCCGAACGCCCGCGTCGCCATCTCGTCCAGCTGAGCCTCCACCTCGTACACCCGCTCGCCCTCGCCCGTCTGCAGCCTCGCGTGCACATGCCACACGTGCTCGTGCTGCAGCAGCTTGAACCGGGCGCACCACTGGGCCACCGCCGAGTCCACCGCGGCCTTCATGCGCCGCGAGCAGCTTCGGTACTTCAGCAGCGCCCTCGCAAACCTCCGGTCGCCCACCGTGGGCGCGACGAGCAGGTCCTCCATGTTTTCGTTGGAGCCGAACGCGGCCGCCGCCCCTGGGAGGCGGCGCATGGACGGAGTGGACATCACGTCTGTAGCAACGGTTCCGCCTCTCGACGACATGCGCACACACACACACCGCCGTCCTGCTATCGGGAGCCTCGGCGCCGACAGGTGGGATTGGTGGGGCGGAAGGACTGAATGGGCTCACGAGTAACTTTGGTTTGTAACTTTCCGTTTCTGAAAAATTCTCAGGACATCACGAGTTTAACGACGACATGCGGACGGGTTTGGATCTAGGCCGGACGACATGCGGACCGAAGGCGGCCCAAGTCCGGCAGTCCCCTGCCCTACCATTAGTTCGTTCGCCTCTCGTCCGCCCGCGCATTGGCGTCTGTTCGGCCCTTAGTGCGTCTGCCTTTTGTCGGCAGTGTGTCTAGATGTGTCCACCCTGCTTGATTCGGGCCGTCGTCGGTCCGCAGTCGGTCCGTCCCCGTTTCGCATCAGTGCCGGGCTGGCGTGCGGGGCGGTCGCCGTTCTACTTGCCGTACGACGGGAGCATAAGGTCAATCTAGAGCCTCTTCTTCTTCTTGCCCCAGCCGGACTTGGCGGCTTCCCTGGCTTTTCGACTCCGAGTGGGGGGTTCGTCGTAGAACTCCTGTATTGGGCCGCGCATCTCTCGCACGGCGTGTGAGAGACCGTCCTCGTCGGCGAGCTTGAGCATGGCGTGGAGGCAGTCGATCTTCTTCTTCCAGACCTTGCCGCTGCTGCCGAGGCTATGCTTTCCCACGTACTTTAGGACACCGGCCGTGCGGTCGAGCTCGGGCCGCCGCATCTCTGCCGCGAAGTCGTAGAATGGCTCGGGGATGCGCTGTCCGACGGAGAGCTGCTGCATCCTCTGGTACGTGTCCACCATGCCCTGGAAGGAGAAGCGGTACTTCTGCTCGTCGGTCTCGATCACGAGGCCCTCGCGCTGGCGGCAGACCTGGAGCGCAAGCGCGAGGGCCCAGAAGGGGGGACTCGCGAGCTCGAGGCGGTGGTTTTCTGGATAGCTAGCCGCCGCGCACGTCGCCTTGTCCAAGAGGCGCACCGCCTCGGCGCACTCGGAGTGGGTCAAGATACCCGTGCCTTGCGCGCCCCCGAACTCGTAGTCCATGCCGTTGTCCCTGGTCAGCAACCAGAGGCAGAAGCGGCCAGCCCGGTAGCGGGTGTCGGCCCACCTGTGGCTGAGCAGCCTTACGCGGGAGGATGCCGCCTGCTCGGGGTCGTATTTCTTGAGCTTCTTGGTCTCGGCGTTGCACTTCCTCTCCAGATCGTGGGTCTGCTTGCTGCTCGCGAGTCTGCCCTTGGGGACCGCGGTGGACACCTTCTGGTGGCCGAGCGGAGCGGGAACAAGGGTCTGCATCGCCGGCACATGACGGGGCACCGGCATAGCCACTCGGAGGCTCAGTCCGGAGGCGAGCCGCACAAGCTCGTCCGGAGCAACGCAGACGCGGCGGTGTTGGCTTTTCGGGGCGGCTATGCGGCGGAAGCGGGGGGCCGACGGCGTCGTGCTGGCCAAAGTCGTTCCCCTGTCGGACACCGTGGCGTGCACCACGAGGGCCGCGTCTGGTTCTGCCTGCGCCTCTCGCGTAGGCGGCGGCGTTGGCTCGTCGTCCTCCATGATCGCAGCCACGAGTTGCGCCATGGACGCGCGGCCGTCGCGCGCGGGCGGGCCTTCGGGCGCGGGCTCGCCGCGTATGTCGCTAAGAACGCGGTCCATGTCTGCTTCAAACTGAACGAGTGCCGCCATGGTGGCGATAGACGGGCCGCCTTGCATGCTGCATGCAGCGGAGTCGGCGCGGTCTCGGGTGGAGGGTCGGCGCGGCACCTGCGCGCGACGAGATGCAGAGAGCTGCGTGTCACCCTCCAGCCTGCGCACCCTGGTCGCGCCCCCCAAGCTCGCGGCTCCCCCACCCGTGCGGCCCGGTCGCGGCGTGCAGACGCGCCGACCACCGGGAGTGGGTCGGCGCGGACAGCGGAGCGTCGGCGCGGAGAGCAGCTGGCAGACGTGCGGGCGTGCCGTGTGCTCGCCTTCAAGGGAAATGTGTATCCCACTCCAAATGTTTCCGTATGCTCCGCGCCGACCATCTCACGCCAGCTGCTCGGCGCGGTTGGCACGGTCGGCGCGGTCGGCACGGTCGGCGCGGTCGGCGCGGAGCTGCCGGCAGCAGAGTGGGGCGGCTCTGCGGAGGCAGTGGCAGCAAACAGCAAACGGCAAACCCGGAAGGCATGCCGCGGCGCGCGTCGGAAGAAGAGATTAACGTGTACTACGAACACCACTTTCCGCGCGACGCGTTCTGCGCGCTCCTATCCCGCAAATGGCTGGGCGGGTGTCAGCTCCACCGCCGCGAGATCGCTCTCGATCTGCACAACGGCGCGTTCCTGCGCACTCAGAGCGTCAGCAGCCCACATGAGCTGCTGCGCCTCTTCCGGAGTAAGCGGCCCGCCAAGGTACACACGGGCGCGGTCTTCTCCGACAACCCCTCCTTCAAGAAAAGGGGAGTGTACGTGCAGCCGACGCACCGCGAGCTAGTCTTCGACATCGACATCAACGACTATGCCGCGTACGGCGTCGACGCGGACGATTTGGATGCGTGCAATGCGGCCTGGCCACTGGTCGCCTTTGGTTTGCACGTCGTAAAGCTCGTGCTCAAACGCCACTTCGGCTTCGCGAACGGCATCGTCGTCTACTCCGGTCGCCGCGGCGCGCATCTGACGATATTCGACAAGAGGGCCTGCGAGCTGAGCGACGAGGCGCGCTCGGCCATCGTCGCCATGCTGCAGCCCGGTGGCTCCGCGGAGAAGCCACACTTTGACCCTCTCGTCAGAGCACCCTGCTTCGCGCGCATCTTCAAGGAGAACGTGTTGGTATTCTTCGAGTCTACCTGCATCCTCCCGCGCCGCGAGGGCGGACTAGGCGTGCTGGACACCGAGCGGGACAGGCAAGACTTTCTGGAGATCTTCACGTACAGAGAGAAGGTCAGACCGCTCAGAGTTTCCGGGATGAACCCCTCCGAGGCGTGGTGGTGCATCAAGGAGTACGTGCGCGACGCGCGCTTCTCCGACAGCGCGGAGCGGGCCTTCAAGCGCGCGGTGCTCACATACACATGGCCTCGCCTCGACGCCAACGTGAGCAAACAGACTAACCACTTGTTGAAGGCGATGTTCTCCGTGCACCCCAAGACCGGCTTGGTGTGTGTGCCCGTCGGTAACGTGGCCACCTTCAAGCCCGAGCGCTGCCCCTCCGTCGCTGGTCTCGTGGCCGGGGACGAGGCCGAGACCACTGCCTTTGACGCGGCCGTGAAGCAAGTCTCGTGCCTCGTCGACAAGATCACGTTCTCTGCATCCGAGAAGTGGGAGCGCCGCATCAAGGACGCGCCGCCCTGCCTTTTTAGAATGCCCTCCACCCTGGCCAGTCGCAAGCGCTCGCGGGCCGACGACCCCGACGCCAACGAGTGGATGTACGCGGACCGAACTCGGATCTGCTACACGCTCAACCGCGTCTTTGTGGCCATCGCCTCCGACGGGGACCCGGGCAAAGTTCAGGTCGCTTTCAGCACGGAATTTGGAGATGCCGACGACAGCACGCAGTTGGTGTATCCCGGCTACGCCCCTCCCTCTCGCGCGACGAGCCAATTCCCTGTAGACTGTTTCTTGGAGGCGGCTGCCGAGGCCGCGCGCAAGCCTGGCCAGAATGTCGTCTGCACTAGGGCATTCGTCTGCGCCCTCCTCCACCACCGTCGCACCGACCGCCCGGCGGCGGTGGAGCGGCTGGCAGAAATGAGGGCCGGGCTGGAAAAGCTGAACTTTTTGTGCGACCTGGACACTCGAAAGGGCAGGGGTGAACAGCGCAGCATGTTGTGCTGCCAGGCGCGGTCGGTCTGGGACGTTCAGCATGTGTTCCTGTGCTAAGTCGACGCAGTGCAGTCGGGAACGTGGGGCCGGCTGCCGCTCTTCAGGGCGGCAGTCGTCTCCGCGGTGGCATCTACCACCGCGTCCCTCAGGGAAACGCTGGGAGACGGAGGATTGAGGACGGTTGGTCCAGAACTCAAACAAAAACAGTGTGACGCGAGACGGCGTGGGCACAGTGATCTTGGTAATTGGGGGTCCAAAACCCACATGGTCCAAAACCCATCGAGCACCC
>CERI01033851.1_pt1 | contig 10045 bp, 11 predicted proteins | sample 350261 | NCBI WGS metagenome assembly CERI01 (sample SAMEA2620979, study PRJEB7988) | marine metagenome | isolation source: saline water (ENVO:00002010), including
CCTCGTGCAAGAGTTTTTTTGTGTAATATTTACAGCAGTTTACTAAAAAATCCCGCAAAAATGCAAACTTGAGTAATAAACCATTTTTAATCCAAAACATGCTGTAAAACCCAACGCAAATCTCGTGCTTGCGAACCTCTATTAAACAAGACCAAATCGAGCAAGTCGGAATCCGCGACAAGCCATGCCGGGGTACCTCCCGGAAGACAAGGAACGCGCCATCAAGGATGCCTTGCTCGCTGCCTATTGCGGGGCCGAGAATATGTCTTTGAAGGCTATGCAAATCATGGTAAAAGATGACTACATTATCCCCGACAACATTATGATGTCTGTGGTTGCAAAGGCCAGGCAATGCCCGCACGGCGATAAGATGAATGTAGGTCTTGATGGAGAGTTCATCGTCACGTTCTGCTGCCTTGAGGAAAATTTCGACACTGAGTTGACCGCGTTAAATGAGATCCTGCGCCAGTTCCCGCGTCAGATTGACAGGTGGAAGCGTGTGGTCGGCCCTGCAGAGAGAGGAACAGGCTGGGTTCGTGTTCGTAGCATCACTAGGAGTATGGCCGACCTCCTGCGTTTCATTATTTGGTGATCTTTGGATTGGTTGCGAGAAAAATCACAAAAGGCCAGGATCACTATTTGTTCTATATAAATCTTGTCTGCAAACATCTTAAATGGAAGCATGGGCGTGGATCTTGATATTTATTTCCGCGGTTTTATTGTTTGTTGCCTTTATCATCATCATAATTCCTCTATTGAGCACAGTTCAACGCGAAGAAAATGCTGCTAGAGACGATCAGACGATATCTCAAAACAGAAGAGACCTGCAAACACACACGCCATGACGGAGACAACGACGCTCCATGTTATAGCATAAGACTGATCGCAGGACAAGATTGTTGAATTAGTGGATAAAGTCTCGTTGTTTGAACTGGCAGATGCAAAAATCTGTTCATGGAGTAACAGGAAGAAAAAACAAAGGCGGCGCAGCCCCATGGGGTCTTCATTATATAAATATGCCTTATATACAACCACGGGGTCAATCTGAAAGATGGGGTCTGAAAGACCACCTGCGCATCTTTTTGTGCCTATTCATTGCATACCGGAAACGTTTCGAATATCAGACTCGCATAAAAAACAAATCGCGTGCGGAGCCACGTGTTCTGCGATTCAATCCGGCAAATGGTATCGATCTGTTTTTGCTGATGATCGCGAACCACCCCATTTCTTCGAAACACTGGCTGACGAATCTCAACTATATCTCGCCGTGCGCACACTTGACAGTATGCGTAGTGACGACGCGCTGGAATTCTCCGAGAACGAATACATCGTAACTCCAGTGCTGAACTACGCTTTGAGGTCAAGAAGAAAACAGCAGAAACTTGCGGCCTTGCAGCATCCTTTTCTGCTGAATGGAGTAAGCAAGATTCGCGTACTGGACTTTGATCCAAGTCCAAACAATGTGTCCGGGTGGTTACGGGTTCAAATTTTGCTTTCAGCGTGATACATGCATCTGACTGTGTGTTGTCGTGATTCATGTATCTTTGAAGATAGCATAGGACAGGAATGCCCAGATCAACATCATGCCCAAAACTCCATTATCAGACAACGCTTGAACGTAGTTGGTGGGCATCAGCTCAGCTGTGGGGCATGCATAAATTATTTTCGACGAAATGATACTGGGTGTCATTTGCGATATTGCGACGGCTGGGCTGGTGGGCAGCAAAGGCGCCACCGGTAGCAGCATGTATTGATTTTTGGTGAAACATTGTGTTCTAAAATTGCGCCATTTTTAAATTAAAATTTCTTTTTACCCAAGTGATTCAAGAATGCGAAAGCAGCACCACAAACATTCGCACGACTTGATGCAGCTGTCCGGGCAGCAACTATGCCAAGACGCTCTGGTGGAATGTTTTCGTCGCATACTGCCGTGGAATGATCCCTGTGTTTTGAACTCGGTCATGGTCTGCGACTCGCGGAGGTTGCACCATCCTGACTCCGATGAGAATGTTTTGGAGTACGAAAAAGAGAAGGTAGTCGTGCAGCTACGAGGCGTCAAGGCGCTCAAAAAATTGAAATGCGTTTGCAGACTTTTTCGGGATGCCGTACGGTGTGTGCTGGTGCAGTTCAAACGCGAATTCTTGGTCTGGATAGCGAACAATAAGTGCACTGTTGAGGGTGTACATGCCGCAATGATCGTCTTCCGATCCTGTTCAGAGACGCACGAAATTTTGTGCGATAAAATGCAGTATGTTGGCGTCAGTGGGAGTTGGACCGAATGCGGTTGGTTTGCTGACGTGGAAAGGCAACATGAGGAGCTTCGGTCCAGGAACGTGGGTGACCTTGCACGCATTCACCCGGGCGAGATATGTTGCGTTCTGCAAGATGACATCGCAGTGGAACTCATGAGAAGACTGCTGATCTCTCTACGGCTACACCCGCAGTCGAAAAAATGCTTCGACTTTTGCGAATGTTTATTGAAGCAATTCGTTTTCATTGAAAATTTAATGGATGTCTGGCACGGCAAAAGTAAGATGCTCTTGCTGCTTGAAAGCGAAATTAGATTTGCCATGAAGCCCAATTTCAAATTGATGAATCCGCGTTTATGGGATTTGAACATTGCAGGGTTTGATATTGACAAAGGACATGGGAAAAACAACGAATGGAAGCGAAGGGCACATAAACAACTTGATAAATACGTTCGTGCTCTTTGTCACACGTGGAACGTTTTGACTTTGATGCAAGAAAAGCAGATTCCATTTCCTCCAAACCATAATTGTCTTCAAAAAATCCACCGTCAAATCAATTGGTTTTCGGTTTCTAGGCACGTGCTTCTTCTGCTACAACTGCGGCAAAAGGTAGTATTGAACTGGCTATAAATGCGCCGTGGTAGTGCATATAAGAGCAACTGCAAAAATCGCGAATGTGTAGCCCCGAGCAATGCAAATTTGCTCTGTCGGTGCTGTCTCCAGATTTGCGTACATACATCTGTGATTATTTGAAACGTCTGCAAAAGGCTGCGCGCAAACCTATTACAGTCAGTGAGAGCGCGGTGTTCGCCGACCTTACCGAAGATTTACAGAACTTAGTCTTGCAACGTTTTGAGCGCCAGAGAAGGGCGGCGTGGCAGGAAATACATGCAGTAATCGCGTACAGGGGGCGAGTGCGAAATCAAATTTGCGAATTGCATCACAGGCTTGACTCAGATGAGGAGCGAGACCTTGACAATAAAACCAAGGCGGTTCCCAATGATTTCTTCTCCCAAAAACTTGCAGTGCTGCAAGACATGATGATAAAAAGACGCGCGAAAAAAAAAATTTATTTTGAGCAAAAAAGAATCAGTGGATCCAGGAACACGTAAAAGAGCGTAACCACGGCATGGCGCGCACTAAGCAGACTGCGAGGAAAGCGACGAACGAAGACAACGCTACGCCGAAAGCAGTGGCATCGTATTGCTCTGTGAGTGCAGGAGCTTCAGATTGCACGGATGGACACGGTGTGCAGGCTGCAGGCACACTGTTGGATACGGTGCCTCGTGATGTGGTAGAAGCTGCGATCAATAATGCGCTCAAAAAATTTGGCGCCTCCGCCGGGTTTGACGTGCATCAAGTCGTTGCGCTAGTTGTTGGCGAACTAGGCGTTGAAGAGACACGGTTGAGCATGGACCGAGATGCGATCTTTGCGTACGTCAACTGTCAAATTTTGTCTGGGCAAGAGTAAGCCGCCTTGTTTGTTTTGAATTCTCTCAGGGCCTTGATTATTTCTTCGGCTCCAAGGGTATGGGCCAGTGCGAGTGCGTCACTACCACATACATTTTTGACCGAAAGCAGTTCCAATGGGCACACAGACAAGATCAGCCGTACCAATGGCGCATTTCCGTTCAAAATGGCGAAATGTAGGCACGTTTGCCCGAGCGAATTCTGTGCACAGACCAGAGTTTGCACGGAAACTTCATCTCGGGTGCGTTCCAAGATAAAGTGAATAATATCAATATCCTCTCGCAAACAGGCAATCATAAACGCGGTGTACCCGTGCATGCACCGAGACATTCTGAATTCTTCAAATGTGCCGTCGTACACGGGTCTGAAAATATCCACGCCACCACACCAAGCCGCGACATGAATGGGCATGCCATGGGCCTGAATGTTGATATTGCAAGCGCACATGCTGTCAAAGTCCAAAACGGCTTGGATATTCTCAGTGCGTCGGTAGTGTATCGCCACCATCAACGGTGTATTTCCGTTATCGTTCAGAATGTTCAAGCTGATGCGGTCCGAAAAATGAGATAACAATTTGCCAAGATCACCGTCTCGCGTACGCGCGGCCAAGTGCAAGCAGGTGTCGCCATCGGCGTTTTGCACAGTTGCCATTGCTTCTTTCATTCTCCGTGCAATCATATCCACAACACCAGGGTCTGATTGTAATAGTGCAGTGTGGATAATTGGCTGGCGCTTATAACGATGCGCAACATGCTTTTGCCAGTTATTCGAGCACAAAACACGGCTGGTATCCTTGTGTTGAAGAAGTTTGGAAATCCAGTATTTTTTTGATTGGACAACTGAGTGCTTCAGGGCCATAAACAGAAAGCCCCGCCTCAAACGGCTGTTACAGTGGGCCCACACCACGTCACCTTCCAATCCAGCAAGCAGTCCGTTTGAAACCTGGCGTAGTAAGGCCATGTACTTGAAGCCGAGGTACACAGCAAACTCATGTTTCAATTCAAGAAAAACGTCGGAGAACGAATCAATTTTTGCGTTGGTGTCTTGTGCGCGTCAGTTCATATACTCGTCGCAAAATAATTTCCCACACCCAATGATGCATTCGACGTCAGGCAACGGACGTATATAAACAGCTTGCGTTATAAATTACGCCAATGAACCCGGAATTAGCAATGGAAACGGCAAGCTTGATTAGACAGAATAGAGAAGGCCTGGATACCCGAGAACATGTTATGTACAGGGAGTACTACCAAAAACCAATGTTTTTCCCTTGCATTACCTTTGACGTGTTTTATATTTTTCTATTTTTAGTGTCGATGACAATAGCCATTGCTTGTAAGTGCCTTGTTGCCAGCCTCGTTTTTCTGATGCTCTCTTTTTTGGCCATCTGCCTACCACTTCGGTGCTACTGCATTTATGTGTTTGGTGGCGTCTCAATTTTATTTTTGATCCACTGGGAAAATATAAAAGCAGAGATAACAAAAATAAACACTTGAATCACACTCCTTTGTGCCTACATGGGTCCAAAACAAAGAGCTGAATATAAAGACGTATTGTTTGACTACTCCAGCGCAAACGACACAAGGCCCTTGGGTTTCTTTTCAGCGCGGCATCGGGGGCATGTCTTGACACGCGGATCCTCATAACAGTCTTGACACGTCAGGCAGCCGCATTGGTTGAGTTTCCACTTGTTCTTGGTTTCTTGGCAAACAGGGCAGCACTTGTCTTCATCAATGAAAACGCGTGGATCTTCAGAACTTGGGATTTGTATCGCAGTGCCAAGTACCACACCGGGAGGAACGATGTATTTTTCGATCCTTGCTTTCGAGATAGTGTGCGTCAGCTTTTCCGCAGAGTACTCCATAAGACGCTTCCCTCCAGCAAGCCGCTTACGATCGTCCTTGTCCATGGTCACTTCTACAGTCCCGCTAATACTCATTGTAAGCAAACGATAATCGTCCCGTGAAGAAACCTTCTTTTTCAACAAAATTTGTTCCGGCGTCAAAGTGATCCAGGCGTGCATGTCCCATACGACGCCATCTTCCGGATCGGTCCAATCACCCTCGCCGTTGACAAGTTGCCACCATACACCTTCTTCGGGAAGGTTATCCCAAAATTGCGAACCTACTTCGGCAGCCGCCACCAGTTGATCGTAGGTCAAGATCACATACGTCCGGCATCTCATATTGGCGTACTTGTTGTCATCGGTGTTCTGATTCGAATCATCAGTTTCCTTGTTGGAATCATCGGTGTCCTTGTTTAAATCATCGTTCTCCTTTTTCGACCCAGAACGCCAGTATAGTCCATAATCACCTTCCATCTTCACCTTGCCTTGAGTGACATAGCAATTAGGCTCCATTTTGAAAACATTATAAGGGCCAGATTCAGACAATGGGACGTCAAGCGCCAGCGAAAATTCGGGTCCAGGATCGAGCAGAATCTTGTGGTCGGTCTTGGTGTTGATAAAAGCCCAGCAATTTTTCTGGGCGGACATGTCATCCATCACCTTGTCAGAAATGTCTTCTTCATCGTCCACCGGGGCAGCCCCCGAGCGCACGCTCTTGCTCCGAATCGTTTGTGGTGCTTTCTTCGGGTCTCCAACAAAGCAAAGATAGAAGAAGTTCTTGGGGTCCAGTTCGCTTTCCATGCTCGTGTTCTGTAATTGCTCCGCAGCCATGCTCACCATTTGTTCGTTGTCGGTGACAGGGTTGATGGGCATGCAGTCCGGCAAAGGGTCATCCACCACGCCCTTGGCGTCAGCCATCTCAAAAGTGATGCGGGCCCTGTGCACGTGGCCGGCTTGAAAAGATTTTTTGATTGTGTTTGTGCATAAAACCCCGCGTAATTTTGCTGTAAAATTGAAAAAAAAATATGCACAAACAAAGTTGAAATGGATTTATTTGGGGCGAAGAGTCCGCGGCGATTCTCCACACCCGCACAGCCGGCATGCAGGAGGTTGAAGTGGCCGGCGTGAGGCTGGTGCGGTGTGAGAGCGACATGGAGGACATGGTGGGGCTGATGGCGGTGGCGGAGCAAGCGTGGAGGCTGCTGCCATCGGAGCTGAACCCGTTCACGAAGAAGCAATGCGTGGGCGTGCACATGATGTTCGCGCAAGACTTTGAAGAGAGCGGTGAGTTGATCTCCATGAAGGCCGAGCTCAGTCGCATGTGGGCTGCCCTGCACGACCTGGAGCGGTGGCTGTACGCGATCAAGAAGGTGAACGACGACCTTCGAGATGTCTTTGGCGTGCTGCGTACGAATGGTGATGGTCACCACGAGAACTGGTGTGAGATGACCAAAAAACCGAAGCTCTTCGATGCAGCGTACAAACAGATCATGGGCGAGTTTAAGGAGGGTTTGTTGGAGGATGATCACCGCAGCCTCGTCGGCAATGCTCTGCTGACGTGTGCCTTCGTGCATGGCCTCAACCTTGGCGACATCGGGCGTCTGAAACAGCTGATGTTGGAACACGGCCTGAACGACAAAGACTTTCCTCTGGACGACTTCTGGAACTCGTGTGACTCCCAGAGCAAGATGGCGCTGAGCAGCCACGATACGGCGATGCGGATGGTTTAGACAAGTTATTTGTTTTCATGTCATATTAAAGTAAAAATAAAAAGAGGACAGACTTTACCTGAACTCACCACATCTTGTCACTTTTCATCATGAGAGTCACGAGTTATCCCGTGTCCTTTTTGGATTTTAACGAAGTGAGAGATCTGAGCACTTTTATCAACGATGAAATGCACAAAAGCACAGACCACTTGTATATCCAGGGTCATGATGTGGCGGTGATTGCCAGAAGCTCCTTCGATGATAAGATAATGGGATTGTGTTTACTGCGGGTTGTTCTTGGCCACTGGAATCAAAAAATTTACGAGGTCAACTCTCTGTGTGTCTTGAGTTTGTGCAGAGGGATGGGCCTTGGGAGTAGAATTTTGAAACACGTACAAGAGACAATTGAAAACACGGCGTGCATGCAGCTTTACGTGGACCAGGCCGGCGAACACGACGCCTTGTTTCGTTTTTATGAGAAGAACCATTTCAAACTGTTATACTCGAACAACATCGAGACGTGTATGAGAAGTGTAGCAAGGGTCAAAGAAAAAACACGCAGGACAGCAATTATGGGGTTTGCTTTGTTCATAATCCTGTTTTCCCATGTTGGTTTTGGGGAGAACGTGGGGTCGTAGAAACATATATATAAAGTTTATCTTGAATCAGGCACGGGCATGCTCGACGCAGATAACACAGGTCAGCAGACATTGGCGCTTTACGCTCAGCCATGTCTAGACTTGGCGCAGTCGCAAACTTGCTTCATTTGCAGCGAGGATTTTGATGACGAGGTCAACGTGTGTCGAAACAGAGGGCGAACGCGCTCTGTAAGCAGAAACATGCAGGACACACACAGCGTTTGTCGGGATTGCCTACCTGAGCTACTCCGGCGCGGCAACCCCATGTGCGGGATTTGTAGGGAGCAGATCGACCCTGACTTTATTTTTCAAGTTGATGAAGCCGAACGCCCGGCCTTACACGAGGCCATAGCCGAAGGCGAGCAGGCAATGGCTTTCGATTACAACGCTGCCTTTTCAGAGCAGGTTCTACTCGCGGGGTTGGACCCGATGGAATTCATCGTATGGCAAGAACAGACCATGACACTTCCCCAGGGCGTCCTGCCTTTTTTTTCTGATTGGCAATTTTGGAGTGTGAATCGTGCCTCATGGTGGCGACCGGAAAACATACCAAAGTACCCAGAGGTGTTGTGGAACCATCTGTCGTCAGGAATGGCAGACGCAAGTTATTCCATGCCCCATTGCATAAATTCACTTCACTTTTTGGCTTTGCATGGATATCATGATGAATTCGTGAAGTTATTAGAAACATATTGGCAGTGTGCACAGGCCGGAGTTATTGACGCAGATCGAATTGATTGGGCTTTGCCTCGAATCCTTTTTGATTTATTCTCGTTGTCGGAGCAAATTCCTTTCAATAATAACGATGACCGAACAAGAAACATATTGTTTCTCCTAGAAGAACAGGAAGTGGATTTTGAGTACCCAATTTATTTTGGGTTGAGTACGCTTGAGATGACCGCGAGAGAGACATGGGGTAGGCTGGATTTAATCGTCGAATTTTGCAAACTTCACAAAGACTCATTGTTTGGTGAACGTAACCAACGACACTGGCTGAAATTCAGGTCTTCAAATTCTTACACATTGCTGCATTTTTTGATGGAGAATCCACCCGAGGAAATCATGTCTTCAAACGAGTCTGTCATGGAGAGATATGCAGAACGGGATAACTGGTTGATTGCGACGGCCATGGAAGATTTTCTGGCTATTTTTGGCAGTGCCCCCAGCCCTGAGCATGATCTATTTCTTAATCACAAAAATCATCAAGGGAAAAAGGCTCTTGAAATGGCACTTTCAGATCCACCCGAGATTTCTTCCATCAAACCAAGACAAACTAACAGTTTGTCTCTCTTGGAATGGCAAATTAAATCAAGGCGCGTATCGATCTTTGTGAATTATCTGTATGGTCTCGATTTCCCGCTGCTAAACGATGTCTCAAAAGGCATACGGTACTATATGACTTTTATGGAGAACATCATGTCGCATTTGATTTCAGATGAAGCGCTTCCATATGGATATGAACGAAATCATTACGGCGAGATCCTATCTTACATGTGTGGACCCGTCAAGAAACTGATTCAGACACACATCAAGTTTGTGGAAAACTTTGGTACATGTGCGGAAGAAATTGACTTGGTAGAGATCCTAGTGCACATGGTGCGCGTGCAGCATTTGGAGTCTGTCAGCGTTGTGGTGTCAGAGCTGGTCACGCGTAGTGATATCAACAAGAGTGTTGTGATTGAGGGCCGTGCTGTCACAGCACTGGAGAGCGTGGACTATTGCCCTGTCGATATTTCCCATTTATCGCGGCAAGACATGCGAGATTTTTTGATTAGAAACGGTGCCCGGGCGCCAAATTACTGGTATTGAGCCGTCACGCGACTGAGTTCAAAGCCTAGCATGGCACGGAAAGACGTCTGTATATATGCGTTTCGGTAATCCTACCAAATAAAAAACAAACCACAAAAAAAATGCGCCAAACCCGCGACCCTTCGGACGCCCAAGGGTCACGGCGACCCTTCGCGGCGCATCTTCGCCACCAAGAGTCGCGGCTCTTCGCGCGAAGGGGCACCCGGCCCCTATAAAAGGGCGGACGGCGCGTCTTCGCCCCCAGACAACAGGTGCCACGCAACGCTACACTCCCACTCCCGCGTTTATGTTCCCGCATTTATGAGTTTTTATTTTTCTTTTTTT
>CERI01065751.1_pt1 | contig 10044 bp, 9 predicted proteins | sample 350261 | NCBI WGS metagenome assembly CERI01 (sample SAMEA2620979, study PRJEB7988) | marine metagenome | isolation source: saline water (ENVO:00002010), including
ATGATAAGTGGACCATCATTTGCTGAAATCCTAACGGGTTTTCGAAAACCTTCAACAAATGATGAAGGCAAAGAAGATGAAGTCAAACAAAAAGGCGAACAAGAAAATAAATTACTTACACCTCGAGAAAAAATAGAATTGCTATTAAAGAATTTTAATCTAAAACGTGAAGACGTTTTGGGAGATGGTAGATGTATGTGGAGATGTGTTATCCAATATTTCCATAATGATCCATTCATTGTAGAAAAACTAAAAAATGATAAATCATATGAAACTAAACATTATATCTATTATATCCGTCTTTTAATTCTAAAAGATTGGTATAATATTTTAAAAAAGGAATCTATTGAAGAGCAAAATAAGTTGGCTCACATCGCAGATGAAACACATCACTGTTATGATGATGATGGTAATTTAAATGTAGAACAAACAATTCTTAAATGGGTATTATATAATATAGTAGATGACCGAGATGAAAATGATTCTAAAATTTGGGCAGATACATTAATGGCATATGCTTTTGCTTATGTTACTAAACAAAATTTGATTGTTATGTATATTAATGAAGAAGGAGAAATGACTAAACATGAAATTTATAAATGCAATTCAAAAGATACTATATATTTGTTGAATTCATATAATAAGCATTGGGACAAACTAGTACCGATTTAAGGTTAGTTATAAAGGTTTATTTTTCATAAATTGAGAAAATACCTAATATGAAGGTAAATATAATATTTAAAAAAAATTGAAATTAAATTTTTATTAGTATATTTATAAAGATATTAATAAAAGAATTGATATACCACCAATACAAAATAATTGTAAATCACTTACCTTATAATGGAAGCGAAAACAGCCATTGATACAGCCTTGGCTGCACTGTCTCCTGAAGGAGATCGACTTGCTATAGAAGTACTAAAAAGTGAAACATCTTGGGAAAAAAAAGAAGATGTCAACCGTGCAATTCATGCTTATGAAGAAAGCATGAAAGGTGAAAAAGGTAAGGCTGCTTTAAATGATGATTCAAATAATCAAAATGAATCAGATAATACAGATGATGCAAATGATGTAGTTAATGCAGATGATGCAGATGATGCAGTTAATGCAGATGATGCAGTTAATGCAGATGATGCAGTTAATGCAGATCGCAATGGCACAGTTAGTTATTATAATTATTTCAAAGGATATGGATTTGTTGGAAATGATAAAAATGATGAAGAAAATTATTTCTTGCATATGTCAGACATAGTAAATTGCCTTGATAGAACTGAAACGTATTTGAAGAAAGGAGATGAAATTAGCTACAAATTGAAAATGAACAATGTAACAGGTAAGATGAACGCTTTTGATATATCTATAATGAAGACAGCAGAAACTAAAGTTTCTCAAAATACCTATACAGGTAAAATTACAAAAGTACAAGATGATTTTGCTCTTGGTTATCGGGCAGATGGTCAGCAATTTTATATTAATAGGCGTAACGAAGATGGAAATTTTCTCATTAATGATATTATTAAATATAAGCAAAAAGGTCAATATCTAATAAATGGTAGACAGACTGCTTGTCAAATTGAAAAAATTGGTAATAATAAAGATTTTGTGATTAACTATCAAGCCGCTAAAGGTGGCAAAGGTGGTAAGGGCGCTAAAGGCGGTAAAGGCGGTAAAGGCGGTAAAGGCGGTAAAGGCGGCAAAGGCGGCAAAGGCGGCAAAGGCGGCAAAGGCGCTAAAGGCGCTAAAGGCGCTAAAGGCGCTAAAGGCGCTCATGATACACCTTCAAAAGAAATTCTATTACAACTTGGAATTAAACAAATCATGAGCCTTGGTCTTAAAAGTTGGAATGAAGAACACTGAAAAACTAAAAGAGCCAAAAAGAAAAGGATTGGTTCTATATTAGGTTATTTATGACCTATAATATATATTTTTTACATTATTCAGATTCAGTTGATTTATCTTCCCACCCCATTTGTTGATTTGTTTCTGGTTCAAAGTTTTGTTGAATAAATTCGTCCGCTGAATATGTACGACATCTATCAGATTCGCCAGATTCTGAACAAATATCTTCTGATTGTAAGATACAACTATTATTTTGATAAGCTTTAATAAATTGCATTTCTTTAATTATTTTATCAGTTAATTCATCTTCCACATCCATTTCCGCCATAATTTCCACCACATCCTCGTCTTCATCGGTGCTAACATTTGCGCCGCTAAAATCCTTATATTTGTTACCATCTCTATCGTCATCATTAGTGCTAAAATTAGCGCTGTTATTAGAGCCAACTTCGGCAGTATTAGCGCTAAGATCTGCACTTGAATTTACGAAAACTTGAGTGCTATCTTCTCCGTCAGCTTCTCCGTCAGCTTCTCCGTCGGCTTCTCCGTCAGCTTCTCCGTCAGCTTCTCCGTCAGCTTCTCCGTCAGCTTCTTCAATCTCTTCCTTTTCAACTTTATCAGCCATATCAATATCTAAAATTTCACTCTTATTTAGCATAACTTCTTGAGCAAAATATTTGCTCTCATTGGCGCGAATATTAGCACTATTATTTTGATCAATAATTAATTTTAATTTTTGGAGTTCATTTTGGTAAGCAGTTAATTTTTCCATGGCTTCTTGTTTCAAATTCATGGAAGCTGTTGCTAAGTTTTTTATAGCATTGATATGTATATTTTCAATTACATCACCATTTTTGAATACTGTATTGTTAAGTGTAAACATTACTTCAAATTGGAAAAAATAAATAAAAAGATTAAACGCATATTTTTTTCTCTATTTATTAACATCAATGACCGCAGTCATCCAAGTTGTTTTATTACTTGTTATCATGTATATGATAGATAAACGAGAACCATTTTTCGAGCATAATCCTTTAGTAGAACTTTTATTTTTTGGCGCTATAATTTATTTTTTCAATATTGATAAAGTAGTTATGTTAGAATTTGCTATTATATTTTCCTTGGGTCGTATTTATGAGCAAAGATATTTGAAAGAATAAGTGTTAAATGTGTATAAAAATTAAATAAGCAATTATATTATAATATGGTAAAGTCCTGTATTAAATCTAAAACTTCGGTTAATATATTTAAAAAAAAAGTAACTTTTGCCGAACAAAAATGGGTTGGTATTTTAGAAGTTCCAAAAAATGAATCTAGATTAGGGCATTGGTTTACAGATGCAATACGTCGATATGATTTTTATAAAAAAAAATGGCATTCTTTTGCAAATAGATTACTTTTACAAAAATAATAATTTCTTTGTTTATTACATGCAAATTACTGCTAGTGACTGTCAATTTATTGCTGAATTTATAACTCCGAATATTATAAAAAACAGCATAATAGAAAAAATCCCAATGGGATATTCTTTATTAGATATAATACCTTCAATTATATTTTGTGTAACTCGATTATATTCATCACAATGGGGAATATATTTAAAAAATATAATAAAAAAACAATTACCAATAAATCTTCATCAATATGCATTACAGAAAACACAATTAATTTTATTGTTTATTGTTATTATTTTCAAAAACGATGTTCAGCGCTTGGAAAGATCACAATTTATAATTCCAGGATATGGGAGTTATTGTAAATATATCCTAGCATCAATTACTAATGATATAAATTATGGAGATGTTTTATCTCTAGTTGATGAATCTGAAATAATTAATCCAAGTAATATTAAAATAAATAGCGAACAGATTTTGAATTATTTTAAAACATATGATCCAGCACTTTACATGTTATTAGCATCTAGTGTTGCTGAAAGATTACAATTAATGATAAATCAGCCATTAATTTCTTATAAATTAGTTGAAAATAATAATGAAACAGACGATAGTGAAACAGAAGAAAATGAAACAAAAGATAGTGACACAGAAGATAATGATACAGAAGATAATGTAACAGATGAAGAAAATTTGCCAAATGAAGAAAACTTAGCTGAAAAAGAGGAAAAATTACATCGACAACGATTAATTCGATTTGCTATGGGGGTTGGATGTGGTATATCTATTTCTAGTGTTATAGTTGTTTTAGGAGTTCGTTTTTATCCCAAAACAATCAAACGCTTATTAAGAATACCTGAAGAACCTAAACGTCAACCAACTTTATATGAGCGATTTCTATTTGGATAATTTCATAATATTTCTATTTTTGTAAAATCATTAATGATAGACCACTCGGAAGATGAAGATTTTTTTAATGTTGCTGTCCATTTTCTTTCTATTTCTAAACGATCATTATCAGATCTATATAAAAAAGATTGAACAGGATTGTATAACCATTCATGATAAAGGTTTTCAAAAGCTGATAAAACTCTATTTTTTTTGACCCAATGTCCATAAAATGTTTTTTCAGAATCAGTTTCCCGTAGAAGACTAAATCTAAGATATTTTTGAAAATAACAACGTATTAATTTAGTTTGTTTTTTGATAGGTAAACTAAACCATTTATGATAAGGAGCATTTATAAAATAAGCAACACCTATATTAACACTTTCTTTCAAACATTTTAATCTTGAAAAAAAGTTTTTCAAAATACTAGGAGGATATTGTATTCTAGTAAAAGGATTCGATGGATATTGTGGAGCTGGGATAGTCATATGTTGATGATTTAGTTGTTGCGTAAAATGATTTAACAATGTGCGTATATCCCACCATTGACTATCATTTATTTGATATATATATTTATAAGGAACATCTTGCCATTTAGATTCTCCGCAAATTAAATATTTTTCATGATTTAAATTCAAAAAAAAGTATAATCTGTTTTTATAATTTAACCATGCTTTTATAATAATTTGAACAGCTTTTGTTTTACAAATACGTTGATCTGATTTTCTATTTTTAGATTGTATGCATAAATGTTCCATGTGAAAATATCACAAATATATATTATTAATTCTTAAAAAGTATTTAAACCTCAGAAATTATTTTTATTCGGAATGCTCATACAACATTCCTGTCAAATTCGGAACAACATTGCAATGGATGGGATACTTTCGCCGGTCACGATTGCCATCATGTTACAAAAAGAGCGTTGCGAAAAAGATATAAGCATATAAACATATAAATATATATACATATTTACGATGACAATTATTAAATATATTGATTTATTTTGCGGAACAGGTGCGTTTTCACATGTGTTAGAAAAGAAAGATTATGAATGTGTATTAGCAAATGATATGGTAAAAGAATCACAGTTAATATATGATTTAAATTATGGTGATAATAAATTTATGTTAAATGATTTAAATGATATCGAAACTAAAACAATTCCAAAACATGATATATTATGTGGCGGTTTTCCTTGTCAACCATTTAGCATTGCGGGGAAACAACTAGGATTTGAAGATGTACGTTCTAATGTATTTTGGAAAATTCTGGATATATTAAATTATCGTAAACCATCTATTGTTATTCTTGAAAACGTAAAAAATTTAATATCACACGATAAAGGTAATACATTTAAAACAATTATTGAAAAATTAGAAAAATTAAAGTATCATATAAAATATAAAGTTTTAGATACAAGTAAAATTACAAACATACCTCAGCATAGAGAAAGAATTTATATTGTTGGCTTTTTAAAACAAAAACAATATGATAAATTTAATTTTGATTTTCCTGAAATTGAAAATACACCTATTCATTCATTGTTAGAGACAAATATTCCTTCTAAATACTATTATACTAAAAAGTTAAAAGTGTATGAAGAAGTAAAGAAAACCGTTACAAAAAATATTAGTACTAATACTGTTTATCAATACAGGCGATATTATGTTAGAGAAAATAAAAGTAATTGTTGTCCAACTTTAACTGCAAATATGGGAGGTGGAGGACATAATGTTCCATTAATAAAAGATGATAAAGGAATTAGAAAATTAACACCACGTGAATGTTTTAATCTTCAAGGGTTTCCAAATGATTATAAATTGCCAGACTTATCTGATACCAAATTATATAAATTAGCAGGTAATGCAGTATCTATTCCTGTTGTAAAATTAATTATTGATAAATTAGAGGATATTATCTAGTATTTACAAATTATCTATATAACCATTAAATATTATTTTTATAAAAGTATTAGGTATTTGTTTAATTAAATTTTTAAATTTGATCCGTGGACGCCGACCTTGTAAACATTGTTCTTCATATGTGTTTTTTCTATTTACTTTTATATTTTTCCATATTTCATTATTATTTGACAATTTAATTTCATATATTTTAAATTTTTTATATTTTCTATCAATTGCATCAACAAAATATATACAATCCCATTTTTCTGTTGGACCAAAAGAAGAAGGTCCTCCATTTAGTAAATCGGAACTTCCTTTCACTTCAAGTTGTTTTCCATCTAAATATAAATCTCCTTTTTTTGTATCCCAAGAAGGAATACTGTTATATTTCTTAATTATAACAAATTTTACTAAATTTTCTGTAATTTCAGATGGATATTGAGGTAATCTTAATTTTTTATTATTTAATTTTGTATTTAAACTGTTATAAAATGTATGTAAATCATTAAATTTATCAATCATTTGTATTAGTATATTTTTTGTAAAACTGTCTTTGATTTTATGTTTACCATATATGCGTCTTAAACGATAGCCTCTATACAATGATTGTAGTTTAATAACAGCTTTAATTTCCATTTTTCCATATTAAGATAGTATGTAAAGAAAACGGAGGAATTAATCATTTTTTTCTATTACATATTGGTATTACATTGCCCAAATAAAGCATAAAAACTCTTTAGAAAAATGCTATTTCAGCCTCCATCGAACAAAATCGGATCTTTAAATTTTTATATAAGTTTATATAAAGTTGAAATGATAAGAATGGATTCTCCTTTTGAAATAAATACTTTTTTGGAGTCATGTCGTATTCCGAAGGGAAGTAAGGAATACACACATATAAGAATGGGAGATAAGGCTGGTGTCTTTAATATTACTGATAAAGATCGCTTATATGAATTATATAATAAAGCAGTATTTGATTATGATATTGATATGTCTTTATTAGAAAAACAGCCTGATATATGTTGCATAATTGGGGATGTAGATTTGAAGCATCCTGTTAGTTTAAATCCAGTAAGAAAATATACGATGGAAAAGCATGTTTTCACTATAATTAAGATTTATCAAGATATTTTTAGAAAACTATTCAATATAGCTGAAGAAAATTTAGATGCCTTTATTTTTGAACGGGCGGCTCCATATTTAGGAAAAGGTGCTGTTAAAGATGGATTTCATTTTATGTTTCTAGGAGTGGTTGCGGATAAGCAAACGAAAATGTTAATTCATACTCTAGCGGCTCAGGAAGTGGCTAAAGCGAAGTTAATGGATGACCTCAATATAAAAAACCCAGACGACGTGATTGATACGGCAATTGTGCGTAATAATTGGTTAATGTACGGGTCATGTAAACCTAAATTACAGCCATATAAAGCAACTCAAATTATTAATGCAGAAGGTCAGTTATTAGATGTTGATACAGATGATGAACCTGTATTAGTGAGAATGTTCAGTTTAGATAAAGAATGGGAATTGACACCTACTGCAGATGATATTAACATTGATACTTTGTTAAAAGAGCATCGGAAATCTCGTCGTGGAGCAAAGAAAGGATCGAAGAAAAATAATAAAAATAAGAAGCATGTTCCTTTGTTTTTCGAGGAAGTAACAGCTTTAGTTGGACTCTTTAGTCAATCTCGTGCCGATGATTATAACAGTTGGTTAGAGGTTGGAATGTGTCTTCATAATATTGACAAATGTTATTTACCACTTTGGGAAGAATTCAGTAAAAAATCATCTAAATATGAAAAAGGTGTTTGTGAAACAAATTGGGATGGATTTAAAAATGGATATTGGAGTATTGGAAGCTTACATTGGTGGGGTAAAGAAGATTCTCCGAAGGAGTATGCTGAATTTATGATTAAACAAACTGATCCTATGGTAATGGAATCAATTAAGAATGATATTTCAGGAACAAGTTATGATGTTGCCAAGGTAGTACATCAACGTTTTAGATGGGAATTTGTATGTGCATCTATTCAATATAATCAATGGTATTATTTTGATGATATTCGTTGGAATCCACTTGATAAGGGTGTTGTTTTACGTGAAAGTTTATCAAATGCCATTTTTAAACAGTATTGTCGTGTATCTAGTTATCTAATGGATTTAGCAGCTGAAACACCAAATACTGATGATAAGGAGAAACCGAATGGACCGTTAGACAAGGCTAAAAAGTGTACTAGTTTAGCGAAAAAATTAAGAACTCGTAAGTTTAAATTAGATGTGATGGCAGACTGTGCTGATTTATTTTTAGATGATAAGTTTTTAGATAATATTGATGAGCATCATTATTTATTGGGATTTAATGATGGTGTTTTAGATCTTGAAACGTTAACACCTCGTAAGGCTCGACCATCTGATTTTATAACTAAATCTACACGGATGCATATGCCATTAAATGATAATTGTGTCGAAGATGCCGATATTAAATTGATTGAAAAAGTAATAGAGCAAATTTTACCAGATCCAGAGGTACGTGAATATTTTATGATGTGGGCTGCTAGTTGTTTAGATGGTCATGCTCAGCAGATGTTTATGATTTGTACTGGTAATGGTTCTAATGGTAAGTCATTATTGCTGGGATTTTTGAAGGATACATTAGGGGAGTATTCTTGTACTTTCCCAGTTAGTTTGATCACTAATAAGCGTGCACAATCTAATTCGGCAACTCCTGAAATAGCACGAACTCGTGGATGTCGATTGGGAATTTGTCAAGAACCCGAATCGAATGCGGTATTAAATGGTGGTTTGATTAAAGAATTAACTGGTAAAGATGAAATTTTAAGTCGTGAATTATATAAAGCACCTGTTGCGATTAAACCGCAATTACAAATTGTGATGATGTGTAATGATTTGCCTAAAGTTAATGATACTGATGGTGGTATCTGGCGACGTATTGTAGTTGTACCATTTGATAGTAAGTTTACAGATGATCCAGAATTATTGAAGCGTCAGAATCATTTTCCACGTGATGATCACTTAGATGAAAATCTAAGTAAATGCAGACCAGCTTTTATTGTATTATTAATGCGTTATTACAAAAAGTATAAAAATAATGGTCGTAAATTGAATGCTCCTGATAAAGTTAAGGTTCAAACAAATAAATATAAATGTTCGAGTGATGTTTATGCAGAATTTCTTACTGAGCGTTTGGAGGAAGATCAGAAAGAAGTTATGGGTATTACTCAAATTTTTACGATGTTCCGTCAATGGTATCGTGAAATTAACAATGATAATAAGTGTCCTAATCGTGGAGAACTTAAAACGTATATTGATAAATATTATCCACAATTGAAAAAGAAAAATGGATGGCGTTTCCGTATTAAATTAGATATTGATGACGATGATGATGATGACGAACCATCACAAGCTAAAGATCCCCCACCATCAGCTTTAGCTGATGATCAAGCAAAAAAAGTTGATCATAAAAAGAAAGTTAATCGTTTGAAAAATGGAACAATATAAATTTTTAATATTTATTATATAATAAACAAATTATGTCAAATAAAACGGTTTTAATCGGAGGTATGATGTTTGCAGTTATCTTAATTATTCTTATTGGTGTTGGTCTTTGGTGGGATTTAAGTAAAGATGATACTGGTACTGAAACATTTAGTGGTGGATCAGATTCTGATGAAGTTAAAAAATTAAAACAACAATTAGAAGATAATAGAAAAGCAAAAGCAAAAGCTGACAAAAAAGCAGAAGAAGAAGCAAAAAAAGCAGAAGAAGCTCAAAAAAAAGCAGAAGAAGCTCAACAAAAAGCAGAAGAAGATTCTAAAAAAGCAGAAGAAGCTCAACAAAAAGCAGAAGAAGCTGCAAAAAAAGTAGAAATTGCTAAAAAAGGAGGAGATGAAGATGAAATTAAAAAAGCAGAAGAAGCTCAAAAAAAAGCAGATGCTGATGTAAAAAAAACAAAAGAAGAAGCTGATAAAACAAAAGAAGAAGCTGATAAA
>CERI01046628.1_pt1 | contig 10022 bp, 8 predicted proteins | sample 350261 | NCBI WGS metagenome assembly CERI01 (sample SAMEA2620979, study PRJEB7988) | marine metagenome | isolation source: saline water (ENVO:00002010), including
TTCCTCCTGACGTCTCTGTTCCTCCTGACGTCTCTGTTCCTCTTGGCGTCTCTCTTCCTTACTACTATCGCTATCACTACTGTTGCTATCGGTACTATCGCTATCGGTACTATCACTATCGCTAATGTCATGTTTGGTTTTTCTTACCCTCTGATCCAAAAGTTTTTTTACTGAAGGGTCGATGGCATCGTCATCCAAGTCACTTTCACTGTCGCTGTTTTCTCTGTGATAATTTAGACTATCATGGGTTTTTCTGCTATTTTCTTCTAGCTCTTTTAGCTGCTCCATTTTTTTGAGTCTTATTATTAGTTCCTTTACCTTTTTCTCTCTACCAAGAGCAATCGTCCATCCCGGACCTCCTGTCATTCTAGAATTCCACCTACCTCCAATACTATTTATTTCTGCCTGATATTTATTACGATCTCCACGAATCGCTAAACGATCTCCAGTGTATTTCTCATAAGTTAGCATCTTTGCGTTATTAATCCGTGTCCTTAAATACAATTTTGATTTCTCTTTTAAGAAGACAAGCGACCATAGATAATAAATGAAAATTCACCTAGAAAATTTCTTGTGTTATACCGACAAAACCTTTGATTTTGGTGAGGAAGGTCTGACTTTAATATCAGGTCCGAGCGGTGCCGGTAAAACATCTATATTGAGAGGTATATTTTTCGCTCTATTTGGCGAAGGTACAAAACTTCAATCTTACGGAAAAACATCTACGAAAGTTTCACTTTATTTTGATGATATGACAATTGTTCGAACAAAAAGACCAAACCGGCTTTTATTAAACGATGTCCACGAAGACGAGGTTGCACAGGAAATTATTAACAAAAAATTTGGCGAGACGTTTAAGACAAGCGGGTATATTCAACAGAATAATCTGACTAGTTTTATTCTGAAGAGCCCAGCAGATAAACTGGAGATGATAGAAAAATTTGCATGCCGAGATATATGTATAAACTCTGTAAAAAAGAGGTTGAAAGTAGAATCGTTGCGAAGAAAAGACGAGTTGACAAGTATAAGCTCGAACTTCATACTTTTGAGTAAATTACTAGAGGAAACAGAAAAACCAGAGAAAGTACCTTTTCCGATAAAATGTAAAAAAGATTGTCGAGATCGCGCCATGAAGAATGAACATATAAGACACAAAAATTGCACGACTCGTATAGGGAAAAATGAGAGACGTAAAAACAAGCTATCAAGTGAATTAATTGAAACAAAGGTAATGAACGCCCACCTGTCTGAGTATAATCATCAAATATCTGACTTAACAGATAAAAAACAAGCATTGGCCGAAAAAATCTCTTCCATTGATTACGACGATAAATTACTGAAAAAATACAAGGATTCTCTCGTTGTACTCCAGGCTCGCCAGGAACTGGATAGTATCAGGAAAAAATACGACGAATCTCTGTCCCAGCTGGATGAGATGAGAGATCATGAGATAGAAAAATTAAATTCGCAGTTATCCGCGATAAAGATTAATTTATACAAGGAATACACAGAGGAAAGTCTCAAAACAACAATAAAAGAAACCGAAGAAAGTATCAGAGATTTTCTGAAAGTTAATGAACTAGAAATTGTAATAAACAAGATACCGGAAAATCACGACGATGATAGGGAAAAGCTGGAAGCAATGGAGAATAATTTATCAGAAAAAACAGAACTTTGTCAGAAAATAGAACTTTGCAAACAGATTTATTCATGCCCGTCATGTTCAGCATCGCTACGTGTGTCAGACGATGGATGTCTTGTCCACGTGGATAGCGAAGTACGTGCAGACGTACATTCTCTTGAGAACATCAAAGACGATATAAGATCTTTAAAATCTGACATATCTTCGCTACGTAAAAAAATCGGGACGCAAGATCGTCTTCTTGAGGAAAAAACCAGAGCCGTAAAAGAACGACAAAAAATTCTCGATAACTACGAAGATATCATAGATGTATCAGAACTGAAGGAAGATCTGAACTATTTACTGGAATACAAAAGCGAACAGAAAATATTACAGAGAAGATCAAAAGAATACCAGGAAAAGATAGATAGGTCAGAATTATCATCGACTTATAATCTATGTAACCAAAGAACAAAAAATCTCAAACACGAAATCGATCTCTTGGAAAGTAAGTCAAAAATCACGGAGACGGTTGCGGTTGATGACATCAACACCCTAAACTCTCTGATAGAGGCGCAAGAAGAATCCAAACGCGTATATACAACCACGATGGAAAATCTAGAAAAAACAACAAACGAGCTCGAATTGTACATGAAAAAAGCCGACAACGCTAAATCAAAACATCTTCAAAAATTTACAGAAATAAGAAGTTCTGAGGATATCGAAGAGGATATCAGAAAATCTGAAAAAGAAATAGAGGAATCCATAGAAAAAAGGAAAACCCATGCTGTTGTCTTGGAAAAAATTGAAGAATGGAAAAGGTATACAGAGAAACAGAAAAACTACGAAGATCTCAGGAAAAGAACACACGACATGAAAAATGACGAGGACGTCGCAAGGAAAAAATACGGTGCTGTCATGACTCTTAAGGAAAAAATACTGGAGGCTGAGAGTCTTGCAATGCTTACAATCATTGACACCATTAATGCCCACGCGCGAACTTTTCTTGATGTCTTTTTTCCGGAGAACCCGATTTCTGTACAGTTGAAGCCGTTCAAGACCGATAAAAAAGGTACAAAACCGTGTATTAACTTGGAAATCGAATACAAAGGTATGGAATGCGACCTAACAATGCTAAGTGGAGGGGAATTATCCAGAGTTGTTCTAGCTTATACATTGGCTCTGGCAGAGATATTTAACACCCCTCTATTGCTTTTAGATGAATGCACTGCAAGCCTCGACCAGGATATGACGGGTATTGTATTTGACGGTATACGAGAAAATTTCAATGGAAAACTCACGTTAATTATAGCTCATCAAGTTATTTCCGGTACCTTTGATAAAGTGGTGTTATTGTAGATTTATTATAATTTTTATAATAAATGACTAGAGTGATTATTATAGGAGCTGGAATCGCAGGATTATCTTGTGCGTTTGATCTTGTTAATTCAGGGTACGAAGTTGAAATATACGAGGCAAGCTCCACATTTGGCGGACAAGCAAAAAGCGTCGAAACAGCCACATGCCACGTACCATATGCGTGGCGTGTATGGACAAATTTTTATTATAATTTTTTAGATATCACAAAAAGAATTCCTTATGGCGATAAAAGCGTCCGAGACAATCTCGTTAATATTCCTCGGTACTCTCATGAAATAATCGGTGGCGTGGGTAGACAGATAGCTGGTGGATCAACCCTAGATCCTGAACGATTTCCATCAAGAAAAAGTTTTAACAGATTGATCTATAAATTGGTACACGCATTTTTGTTTTCAGACGAAAGATTAAAGGAAAATGACATAACTTTTTTTGAGTATATTGACCCACAAGACCAGGCCACGATAGACTGGGTGGACGAATTTACAGGACCTATTTTAGGAATGGAAGCCCGTAAAGTTACACTATATTGTGCAATCAAGGGTTGGGAAGTGACTTACATGTCAGCCAGTATAACGAACGGGTTTTCTGGGAATAATATATACGTGGCAAATGGACCTTACGCTGAAGTCTTGTTTAATCCATGGGTTGAGTATTTGGTGGAAAAAGGCGTCGTAATCCACTCATCCACAAAAGTAACAAACATAAATTATTCGGATGACCAACAGAAAATCATATCTATAGATACATCAAAACGCTCCAATGCTTTAGCCGATGAGTTTGTGATATGTGTTGACCAGACTTCTGTTACGAAATTATTAGGAAAAAATAAAGAGTTGATGAAAATACCAGAAATCGAGAGAAGCACGAAATTATCCCAGTACGGAAACGAAATGTATTTTGGTATGGTGTTGCATTTTTCCGAGGAATTTGCCATACCGATTGGAACAGGTTGTGCACAAGACCAACCATGGAAAGTTGTTATAGAGAATTTTTCCGCAAGTTGGAAGGAAGAATACATTAAGAAATGCGGTGTACCAGAGATTATTCAAGCTTCTTGTTTGGATCTGGTACCTGGTATTCTGGGAAAAACACTAAGAAATTGCAGCGTTGAGGAAGCCGTCTACGAGACAATTACACAGCTAAAAAACAGTGATCTAATGAAAACGCTGCGAACGAAGTCGGGAAAGTTGGTATTCGACACTCTTGTTGGGTACGATGTTTGGCCAGACTGGGTAAATGGTCCCGACGGTAAAATAACCAATCGCATAGGGCAGTATAAATTAAGTATAAACCCTCGATGTCTGGAACACATGCCTGATATATGCACGCCGATCTGTAATCTGTTTTTTGGATCCGTTATTGCAAGAGGTGATGCACCGATGGTGTCAATGGAAATGGCATGCTCAAACGGGCGTCATGCAGCATCAGCTATTATCAGAAAACATCACGGAACACCCCCTTATGTATATCCTCATAGAGGTTTTCTACCTTATTTACTTTCTCCTGTCAAGGGCGTAGATCGATTACTATACTCCGGGGGTATTAAAGCTAACATGTTCGTCGTTGTCGCTATTATCTTGTTGTTTGTGCTGATCGTTCTTTTCATGATTATTAAATATTGTATTAACCACTGCAAAATCTAGAGATTTCCCACAGCATACGGTGTTGTACAAAGAGTTATAACGGTTAACACCTTTCATATAAGAGGGATCGTTCTCGAACAGAAATACCTGTGACGGATCGTGTATACCACACGCTTCTGATGTCTTATCGAGCGCAAGACCTTTGAGCCATCCGGGCCAAAAGACGTCAGGTGGTTTTTTTAGTTCGGTCTCTATATATGAGGCTGTGTCATATTTACCGGCAAGAATACCTAGACTTACGTTATTAAAAGTGCAAAACCCGCTACTCTCCATAAATTGATATAGATTTTCTGGCATCCAACCATAAGACCTAACATTTTCGGGGGTGTACTTTGCACCCGCAGTTGCTACACCAACCGCATAGCCATTTTTAAGGCACGTTTCTACAACTCTATGATTATCAGTTCCAGTGGTTAGAGTACCATCGATATCGAATAAACAGAGTCCATTGAAAAACATAATAACTCTTTCTTTTTAAAAATATTTTTAGAGAATAAAATGACAGCAAAATGGCACGACGGTTACGGAATGATAACCGATGAGTATAATTCTTTGGAGGTTGCTTGGCATGTTGATAATGTTTCTGTTGGTAAAGTCAATGAGACTCTTAATTATGGGTACAAAACATACGCACAGGGTATTTGCCCTGTGTGGGCGGGCTGCCCAGATTTAGACTCTTTCAGGAAATGTCCGATGGATACAAAGTTTATAGACAGTACTTTATCATGCAAAAGCTGTGGAGCGGTTTCGGGCCAGACAACATGCGCTCATCTTGATTGTAAACAAATATCTTATTATTATGGTGATTATGACTCATATAACTGGAAACCAGCATTATCAGACGATGATGTTGTTATCATGAAAAGTATGAATGGTAATAATCATGAAGTACATTATAAAGCCAACGGCTTACTGAACCAGAATGGCGGAAGATGGAATCTTGACCAGTTACAAGATGGACCATTTGCAGACGGTTGGAACAAAGATGACAGCAACTGGTTAAAAGTGGGGCCCGCTTGTACCGTTTATAGCGTAACGCTACCTCTTGGTATGAAAGCCACGGGGTATGTGATGGGGGGTGATTGGAATGATGACGAAATGTACAAAGATAAAAACCGTGTTGTGACTTTTCCAAGAGGTATTCGGACATTTTGTGCGAACCCACAAAACTCACCGTGTGCATTTGAGTTTAAGCGGGTGGCCTAAAAAGAATTGATTTTTTATGGATGATCTGTATATTGAATATGAAAATGAAGATGATTGTTTTTATGATATTATTGGGTTATGGTTGTGCAAAAAAATACAGTAAAGGTGACACGTCATGGACGTGCAAAGGCGTATCATGCGATACACCAAATTTACCAGACAAAATCAAGTGCACCAAATATGACGGATGCAAACCTAAGAGATGGAAAGGCTGGGTATTAGATCACGTTGAGACATGCAAGGTAAGCGATGAAACATGCGAGGAAGTTTGTGAACTTGTTACACACGCGTCTCCCGAACACGAAATTCATCCGGGAATTACCTTGATGGGGTTTTGTCTTCTTATCTATTTATTTTTTAACGATCATATTAGCTGCGTTGATATATTTTTTGCAATGTTACTGATGAATGATGATGAATGAGCGTATTATCTGATTTTTCTAAAATTGATAAAAAATTTTAGAACAAACATACGTTATAGAAAATGTCTCTAGTCACAAATATTTCCGATATATCGGGTGATCAAGTTGAGAACGATCTTACTATAAAAATAGAACCAAAATTTGGAGTTGGACAGACGAAGTACTTGCAGCCATATAGCATGCTAAGTGGAGAACGAGTTTGCGTTCCGTTTGCCTATGGGTCTACGGTCTTAAATATACCCAGACCGGTTCGAAAGAATTTTCCAGTAAGTAAAGTAAAATTTGCCGGTACTCTAAGGCCAGAACAAAAGATAGTTCGAAAAGAAGCTATACAATGTCTGAATAAAACAGGGAGTGTCATTGTCTCTGGCTACTGTGGTTTTGGTAAATGTCTCGGAATTAATACACCCGTAATAATGTACGATGGTACCGTAAAAGCCGTGCAGGATATAAAAAAGGGTGAATTACTCATGGGAGACGACTCTACACCACGAACGGTTCTGAGTACATGCACAGGAGAAGAACAGATGTATAATATTCTTCCGGAAAAAGGGGATAGTTTTAGATGCAACGAGAGTCATATTCTTTCTCTCATGACAGACTCTGGTGTTGTGGACATTTCCGTCAAGGATTTTCTCGGTCTGTCGGACTCCGACCAAGATCAATTCGTGCTCTACCACGTCCCAGTTGAATTTGGCAAGAAGGATGTGGATATAGACCCTTATGTATTTGGTTTGTCGAGCACTCCAAACATTCCTGACATTTACAAGTATAATAATAGAAATAATCGACTGAAACTTTTAGCTGGTTTGCTAGATTCATGCGGGTGCATCGTTAATAATTGTTATGAAATTACCCATGTATCACCAGATGATATATTATACTTGACTAGATCGCTAGGTTTCATGAGTCATACTTGTGGATGTAAAGTGACTTTCTATGGGAGCGGTGTGGAAGAAATTCCGGTTTGTATTCAACCCAGACTTCATGATCATGACAAGGACTCTTTGATGTCCACCTTTAGAGTAATACCCGTCGAAGAGAAAGATTATTACGGTTTTACCATTGATGGAAATCACCGTTTTTTACTAGGCGATTTCACTGTTACACATAATACAATCTGCTCGATTAATATGGCGACCAGCATTGGTTTCCCGACTCTAATCGTTGTTAACAAAATTGTGTTAATGAAACAATGGGAGGAAAGTATTCTCAGGTTTTGTCCCACAGCGATCGTACATCGTATAACTGCACAATCGCCTAAGAAACCTGGAGATTTCTATATCATGAATGCGCAAAATATCGAGAAAAAAGGAAGGACCTTTTTTAACGATGTTGGTCTGGTGATTGTAGACGAGGCTCATATGATAATGGCGGAAGCTTTATCCAAATGCCTCCAATATGTGTTTCCTAGATACTTACTGGCACTAACCGCAACTCCTTATCGTCCAGACGGATTGGATATTCTTCTACAACTCTATTTTGGAAAAAATAAGGTTATACGAAAATTACACAGAGAACATGTAGTTTACAAGGTAGACACGCGATTTACACCAAAGGTTGAACTTACCTTACAAGGACGAGTCAATTGGGGGTCCATTCTCGATCAACAAGCACACGACGAGAAGAGAAATAATCTAATACTGAAAATTATCCAAGAATACGATACGCGTAATTTTCTTGTTCTCGTTAAGCGAGTCACCCAGGGAAGGTATTTACTAGAAAAATTAACGGAAATGGGAATATCGGTTACAAATCTTATTGGTAACAGCCAAGAATTTGAGAGCGCTGCGCGCGTCTTAATCGGGACATGCCAAAAGGTCGGTACAGGATTTGATCACCCGAAGTTGGATACTTTGATTTTGGCCGCTGATATCCAGGAATACTTTATACAATATCTTGGGAGAATTTTTCGTATAAGAGATAGTGATCCCATCGTATTCGATCTGGTTGATAATAATGGAATTTTACGAAAACATTATGCTACGCGAGAAAAGATCTACAGGGAACATGGAGGTGTCGTTCATCCCCTCTCCATATAAGACATATTGATGATGTATAATTAGAATTATATATCAAATTTTACTGAGGTCTTAGTTTTGCGCCGCATACATCAAAATGTCGGGGCATAAGAGTAGAAACTCCTTGCTGCTTCGCTGTTTTGCACGCAACGACGATCACGTCGCGTAGATGATCTTCAACAATAAGCTGGAGAAGTTCTTTGGCCATTGCCGAAGTTCTGAGATCGTGCATGTTATCCACATCCTTTATCATTCCACTGAAATTTGAGCGGGGAAACACTAAGCAATTTCTCATTTTACCGTCCTTGCATTTAGCCAACTTTTTAATGTTCGGGTTGCGACATGCGAGTCCTACGGACTTCGCGGCAATAAGCATAGCCATCTGATCAACAGTCTTCTTTTGACTGTAGACTGCGACATACGAGGCTCTTTTAACAATATGTTTGGTAATGGATTGTGTGTATGCGTTGACCTCGCCTGGAACAAGACCCGATACCTTCATATCGTTACATAGTTCGTGAACAAAACGAATAATCGTTGCCCTTGGTAGTGTTGATTGAACCATTTTATTATTATAATTTTATAATTTTATAATTTTATAATAAAATGAGTTGTAAAGACATAAAATTTGAAACTTATCTACGAAAAATGGTAGTAGTTGACGATGAGATCCGAGTGAGCAAAGATTTTTTGAACCATTTGAATGGTTTCCTTAACTTTCTTGGTAAGAAAATAGCAACGGTATCTTCGTCTCTCGTGTGCTACGCGGGAAAAGACAGGATAGACAAACGGGCGATTTTCACGGCATGTAAATTGAGCCTTAACCTAGAGCTAACGATGTTCATTTTGGATCATGACCAAGCTAGTGAAATCCCAAGCGCTCGCGCAAAAACTCTTATCAAAGATAATCATAATGGATCCATAGCGGCAGATGCATCTCCAGCGCTTGCTAAGGTTCTCAGTTATATTGCCAGAGAGTTTGTTGAACAAGCGGAGCAAGAATGTGTAGATGATAACAGAAAAACAATTCTCCACCGCGACTTGCTAAAAGTTGTCGAAAAAGACGACGCGCTCAGATACCTTGGTCAGCACTGGAAATGGTAAGGTAATTATATAATATTATATAATTAACAAAAGAACCAAAAACAGCAATTTTGCTGGGATTTTATTCTTTTTTCTGGAGCTGGCTGTTTCTTCTTTCTTACTACAGTGACAATCTCTGTCCCAACCTTACACAACGGGCATCTATTCTGTTTAGATAATTCAAACCACCTTTTTATACATTTTGTGTGAAACGCATGACCGCAGTTAACAAAACAATAGGTTTTTGCTGATATTGGTGTATCGAGACATATCACACACTCTTCGTCTAGGAGATTTACACGATCGTTTGTCATCGAGTTATTTAATTGTAAGTGTTATTATTATTCCAGACAAAATGACAGTTATGATGTAAATCAACAAAAAATTTTTCCATATTATGGTCGTTTTTTCGATACCATCTGTTTCTGTCTTTTTCACGATAAAAGAGGGTTTCCAAAAATAAAGTATAATAAACAACGAAACCGCTGATGTTACAAACGCTACCACGCGTTTTACCGAAAAAAATCGGCTTCTGTTTTGAACGGATATCGGTGGTTCACCCGGTAATAATCGCGCTTCTTCGTCGCTGTCATCGTCCCATATCATCCCAACGTCACCATCGTCAGATTTACCATCGTCATCATCA
>CERI01023896.1_pt1 | contig 10000 bp, 10 predicted proteins | sample 350261 | NCBI WGS metagenome assembly CERI01 (sample SAMEA2620979, study PRJEB7988) | marine metagenome | isolation source: saline water (ENVO:00002010), including
CTCTTTCATAATGCTGTATTCTTTATTATCAATCTTAACTTCAGTCCCAGACCATTTACCAAAAAGAACAATATCTCCAACTTTTACGTCCATTGGCGATAGTTTACCTTCATCATTTTTAGCTCCAGTTCCTACAGCAACTACTTCACCTTCTTGTGGTTTTTCTTTCGCTGTGTCTGGAATAATAATTCCACCTGCAGTTTTTTCCTCACTATCCAACACTTTAATAAGCACACGATCGTGCAAAGGTCTAAATTTCATATATATTTTCTCCTATAAATTTTATTGTATGGCTGATATGGTGTGTTTTAATAAGAATTCAAGAGGCTAAAATCATTAAAAAAAGGGCGTAATTACTATATTTTGGATAGTATTGTAGAACTAAATTTAAGAAAGATTAAAAAATTGAGAGAATTAAATCATATATCAGAAGTATTTGATGCATATGACACCTTCGTAATAGATCTTTGGGGAGTAATACATGATGGTATTAAACTAAATGATAAAGCAATAGAAGTGGTGTCACAACTAAAAATAAATTCAAAAAAAATAATATTTTTATCGAATGCGCCTAGGCCCAGCAAGAATGTTATTGATTTTTTATTAAAAATGAAAATGGACAAAAAATATCTATTAAATGTTATGACATCAGGAGAGGCTGCCATGCAAGCAATAAACCAAAATAAATTTGGAAAAAAATTTTTTCACTTAGGTCCACCAAGAGACTCTGCTATTTTTGAAAAAGTAAAAAATAATAAAACAGAAATTAAAAACTGTGATTTTATTCTTTGCACTGGTTTATTTGATGAGCGCGCAGATAACATGGAGTATTATAAAAATTTTTTACTAAAATACATTTCAAAAAAAATGGTTTGCACCAATCCAGATTTAATTGTTCATAGAGGAAGTAGAGAAGAGTACTGTGCAGGCTACATAGCTAAAATTTTTGAGGAATTAGGAGGTAAAGTTACGTATTATGGGAAACCCTACAAAGAAATATATAAAATATGTTTCAAACCAAATGAAAAAGTTTTAGCAATCGGAGATAATTTGAGAACAGATATTAAAGGAGCAAATAATTTAAATAAAGACTGCCTATTTATTTCAAACGGTGTCCATCGCAATGAATTTAGTAGCAATCAAGAATTACAAAACCTTTTTAATAAATATAAAGTTAAAGCTAACTATTATCAAAAAGAACTTCAATGGTAAGATGAAGATTTATAAAAATACTAATTTAGATAAAAAACATCATAACGGTGTAATTGCCATTGGGAACTTTGATGGATTACACTTGGGACATCAAAAAGTAATAAATGAGGCAAAGAAAAAAGCTAAAAAGAATAAGTTACCTTTTGGCATAATGACATTTGAACCTGTACCAGTAATGTTTTTTAATTCTAATATTAAAAATCATAGAATTAATTCTCTAACACAAAAAAAATTACAACTAAAGAAATTTAAACTAGATTTTTTAATTATTATTAAATTTAATAAAAAATTTTCATCACTTACTGCTGAACAATTTATTGTAAAAATAATTGATTATAAGACCAAGTGTAGATTTTTATACGTAAGTAAAAATTTTAAATTCGGTCATAAGAGAAAAGGAAATATTCAAATGCTACAAAAATATGAAAAGTTACATGATTTTAAAACTATAATAACTAGACCATATAAAAAAGATAAAAAAATAATTTCATCTACATTAATTAGAAAAAAAATTACATCTGGTAAAATCAGAGAAGCAAACAAACTTTTAAATCGTGAATGGGAAATAAAAGGAAAGGTTATCAAGGGAGAAAAACGGGGAAGAAAAATAGGTTTTCCAACATGTAACTTAAAATTGAGTGATTATATAATTCCCTATCTTGGTGTTTATGCTGTAACAATTAATGGATTAAATTTTTGTAAAAAAGGTATAGCTAATATTGGTTACAGGCCAACATTTAACGGAAAAAACTTATTATTAGAAACAAATATCTTTGGTATTAATAAAAACTTATATAATAAAGAGATTGGCATAAGTTTTAGAAAATTTATAAGAGGTGAGAAGAAATTCAAAAATCTTGAGCATTTAAAGAAACAAATTAAAATTGATATAAAAATAGCCAAATAATAATGTCCAAAAATACCTTACAGCTTCCAAAAACCACTTTTTCAATGAAGGCCAGTCTACCTATAAAAGAACCACAAATTTTAGAAAAATGGGAAAAAAATAAAGTCTTCGAAAAGATTAGAAAAAAATCAAAAGGTAAAGATAAATTTATATTACACGATGGTCCCCCATACGCTAATGGTCATATTCATATGGGCACAGCTCTCAATAAAATATTAAAAGATATAATAATTCGCTTTCATCAGATGAGTGGAAAAGACTCAATTTATGTTCCCGGTTGGGATTGCCATGGATTACCAATTGAATGGAAAATTGAAGAACAGTACAAAAAGAAGAAAAAGAATAAAGATGAAGTTCCTATAAAAGATTTTAGAGAAGAATGTAGAGAATTTGCAAAAAATTGGATCGAAGTTCACATCAAAGAGTTTAAGAGACTAGGCGTAGTAGGAGATTTTGAAAATTATTACTCAACAATGAGCTTTGAAGCAGAAGCTCAAATAGTTAGAGAGCTTGGTAAATTTCTTTTAGACGGAAGTTTATATCAAGGATTTAAGCCAGTGTTTTGGTCTACAGTTGAAAAAACTGCACTTGCTGATGCAGAAGTTGAGTATATGGATCACACATCTAATACTGTCTATGTTGCATTTAAAGTTAAAGAAACAAACCAAGATTTTTTAAAAGACGCTAGCGTTATTATTTGGACAACTACACCCTGGACAATTCCAGCAAATAGAGCACTAGCATTTAATAATAATATTGAATACTCAGTCGTTGAGATAAGCGAATTAGATTATTTTAAAGAAAAAAAAATTATTGTTGCAACCAATTTAATAGAGTCAATTACGCAAGCTTGTGAAATAAAAAATTACAAAATTTTAAAGTCTTTTAAAGGAAAAGAGTTTTTAGGAACTATTTGTTCTCATCCATTTATCAAGATGAATTTTAATTATGATGTACCAATGTTAGACGCACAATTTGTTAATTTAGAGCAAGGAACAGGAATTGTTCATTGTGCACCTAGTCACGGTCCGGATGATTTCAATTTGTGTTTAAAAAACAATATACCCTCACTATACACGGTAGACAGTGCTGGTCTTTATACTAAAGAAATTCCGTATTTTACCAATACCCATATTTTTAAAGCAGATCCTATTGTTATAGAAAAATTAAAGGAACAAAGTAAATTATTAAAAAATGATAAATTGAACCATAGTTACCCACATTCTTGGAGATCCAAAGCACCATTAATTTATAGAGCTACACCTCAGTGGTTCATTTCTATGCAAAAAAATGATTTACGAAAAAAAGCTATTAAAGCAATACACGAAACTATTTTTTACCCTGAAAAAGGAAAAGAAAGACTATTATCAATGGTTGAAGGAAGACCCGATTGGTGTGTATCCAGACAGAGAGTTTGGGGCGTCCCATTGCCTATATTTATTAATAAAAAAACAAAAGAACCACTAAGAGATAAAAAAGTAATTGAACGAATAGCTTCAATTTATGAAAAAGAAGGCTCTGATTGTTGGTTTACAGATAATTCAAAGGTTTTTTTGGGTGATGATTATAATCCAGATGACTATGAAAAATTAAATGACATTGTTGAAGTATGGTTTGACAGCGGATCGACACATAGTTTTGTTTTAGAAAAACGTAATGACTTAAAATGGCCAGCCGATATGTATTTAGAAGGCTCCGATCAACATAGAGGATGGTTTCATTCTTCATTATTAGAGTCTTGCGGAACAAGAGGTAAAGCTCCGTTTACAAGCATTCTTTCCCACGGATTCGTGGTTGATGGAAAAGGTTTAAAAATGTCAAAATCATTGGGTAATGTTATTTCACCAGATGATATTTTAAAAAATTATGGAGCAGACATATTAAGAGTATGGGTAGCTTCTTCTGATTACGCAGAAGATCTAAGAATTGATAAAAGTATTTTAATACAACATTCTGAGTCATATAGAAAAATAAGAAACACATTTAGATTTATATTGGGAAATCTTAAAGACAATTACCAAAAACAAGACTTTGATAAATTGGACTATGAAAAATATGATGAACTCGAAAAATATATTCTTCATAAACTTTATGTCATAGATAAATCTGTAAAAGATAATTTAAAAAATTATAATTTTCATAAACTTTCAAGAGAACTGTTAAATTTTTGCACATTAGATTTATCATCATTTTATTTTGATATAAGAAAAGACGTTTTATATTGTGATAGTTTAAATTCTAAAAAACGTAAAGAGTGTGTAATTGTTTTAAATATTATTTTAGAGAGTTTATTGAAATGGTTTGCTCCAATTTTAGTTTTTACAACAGAAGAAATTTATAGCTTGATTAAAAAAAAAGAAGAAAGCATACATGAGAATTCTTTTGTACAAATACCAACCAGTTGGAAAGACGACGATTTAAATGATAAGTGGTCAAAATTATTTAAAATAAAACAGGTGGCGAACTTAGCGATTGAAGAAAAACGATCGAATAAAGAAATCGGGTCTAGTTTAGAGGCAGAAATTAATCTAACAGTAGGCGCAGATAATTTTAATTTACTTGAGGGACTGGATTTGGCAGAATATTTTATTACATCAAAAGCAGAAAAAATTAAATCTGATAAAAAAGATGAAATAAAGATAGATGTCAAAAAAACTAATGGTACTAAATGTCCAAGATGTTGGAAAATATTAGAAAAAAATTGTATTAGATGTGAACAAGCGGTATCTACGTGATTTTAAATGAATATTTTAAATAATTTATCTAGAATTAATAAATTTATATTTATTAAATCAAATTTATATTTTTTATTATTAATTATAATTATTTTTTCTTTAGACAGGGTAACCAAAAACATAGTTATAAAAAATTTTATAGATAATATTTTTTATTTTAACGATTTTATTAACTTAGATTTAATTTGGAATATAGGGATAGGTTTTGGTTTATTAAGTTTTGATTCATTATTGATATATAATTTGATTACAGCCTTAATTGGGTTGGTGATAATAATTTTATTTTATATTGTGGTTATTTCTAGCACTTTAGATAAACTAATATTTTCAATAATTATTGGTGGGGCATTAGGTAATTTATATGATAGGTTGCTATACAAAGCTGTACCAGATTTTATTGATTTGCATTATAATACTTTTCATTGGTTTACATTTAACGTTGCCGATATATTTATAACATTGGGTGTGCTGGCAATGATTTTAAAAGAGTTTTTTGTTAAAAATAAATAATGAACAAAATAATTTTATTAGTTTTAATATCGCTTTTGTTATATTCTTGCACAGGATTGAAAGATGCAAGTAAAGTGTTGAAGAATGAAAAGATTAGATCAAATGACGAATTTTTAGTAAAAAAAAGAGAGCCATTAGTGCTTCCACCAGACTATAAAACCATTCCAGAACCAGGAAGTATTAAAAAAAAACAGCTAAACGAAAAAGATAAAGTTAAAAAATTACTTAGCCCCTCAAATGTTGAAGTGCCAAATAATGGAAAATCTACATCTACAGAAACATCAATTCTTAATAAAATACGTAAGTGATAAAAAAAAATTTATTTTTTAAAAATAATATTCAACAGAAATATTTTAAATATAATTTATTATATAGATTAATTAAAAATTTTAAAAAAGTTAGACATGGAATAATTAAAGATGTAAATAGTCCAAATAAAACTTTGCATATTTTGAATAATGAATTTAAGTTTAATTTTAAAATTAATGAATTAAAAAGATTTAAAAAATTTAAAAATATCGCTATTATAGGCATGGGTGGCTCCATATTGGGAGCGGAGGCTATTTATAATTTTTTTAATTTAAAAATAAAAAAAAAAGTCTATTTTTTTGATGATCTTAATTCTGAAAGCATATCAAATATTAAAAAAAAGGGAAATTTAAATAGAGTTCTTTTTTTAATTATATCAAAGTCTGGAAATACAGTTGAGACTTTATCAAACACATTTGCATTAAACATAATTAAAAAAAATGCAAAAAATATTATTATAATTTCTGAAAAAAAAAATAATTCCCTATTTAATTTATCTCAAAAATTTAATTTATTTTTTGTTGAACATAAAAATTATATTGGTGGCAGGTTTTCCGTTCTATCTGAAGTAGGCATTCTTCCAGCATATCTTATGGGAGTTAATATTTTAAAACTAAGATCTGGCATTTTAAAATTTTTAAAAGGTAAAAAAATGTTATTTTTAAAAGACAGTACAACTAAACTTGCCTATCTTCTTAATACTAAAAAAATTAATAATCTAATTTTTCTTTGTTATTCTCCAGAGCTTGAAAAATTTCTTTTCTGGTGTCAGCAATTAATTGCGGAAAGTTTAGGGAAAAAAAATAAAGGTTTTCTGCCAATGATATCAATCGTTCCTAAAGATCATCATAGTTTATTGCAACTTTACCTAGATGGCCCGAAAGATAAATTATTCCATATTTTTAGCCTTGAAGAAAAATCAAAAAAAAACACGCATATTTTAAAATCCATTGAAATGAACAATTTTTTAAATAAAAAAAATCTTAGTAGTGTAAAAAATGCTCAAAAAAATTCATTAATTGATGCATTTAAAAAAAATAAAATTCCCTTTAGGGAGTTTAAAATTAAAGAAATTAATGAAGAAGTTCTTGGAGAATTATTTTCTTACTTTATTCTTGAAACAATAATCACAGGAAAACTAGCTAACGTTAATCCTTATAATCAACCTGCCGTAGAACAGGTAAAAATTAAAACAAAAAAATTACTTAGTTAAATACTCCAAATATAATTTTAGATCTTCCATATTGTTTAGACAAAATTATATCTATAAAACTGTTCAACTTATCTTGAGTTTTTTTCTCTCTATGAATAATAACAACATGTTTAATTTTATAAATTTTACTGTTTTTAATGGAATTAAGAGTTTGAACAAATTCTTTATTTGTAAATGGCGGGTCGAAAAAAAAAATATCAAATTTCTTAATTTTATTATTCCCTAGAATTTTTTCCACTTTATTATTTATTATTGTGGCTTTACTCTTAATATTTAATTTAACTAGGTTCTCATTTAAAATATTCGCCGCATTTCTATCATGTTCAACAAATGTTACTTTTTTAGCACCTCTAGAAATACATTCTAATCCAAAAGAACCTATCCCTGAATATAGATCTAAAATATTGGCATTTTCTATTACTCCGTTAATTAAATTAGAGTGCCTTAAAATATTAAAAATATTCTCTTTAACCGCATCTTTAAGAGGTCTTGTAGTAGAATTTTTTAAAAAATTAATAGATTTTCCTTTTAATACTCCGCTAATTATTCGCATATTTGTTTATTGCTTTCCATCCAATATCTTTTCGATAGAAACCATCTTTCCAATTTAATTTTTTTATTATCTTTATAATTTTATTTCTTATCTTAAAAAAACTATTACCGGTAGATGTTATATTTAACACTCTACCACCGTTAGAAAGTAATTTACCATTCTTATATTTAGTACCCGCGTGATATATAAAATCACTTTTAGAAAGTTTTAGTTTATTTATATTCTTAATATTTTTATTCATTTTATAATTTCCAGGGTAGCCCTTAGAACATAAAACAATCGTCATGCTTTTGTTTTTTTGCCACTCAATTTTAGTTTTGTTTAGTTTATTAGCTAAGCTGTTTTTAATAATTTTTACCAAATCTGTTTTTAATCTAGGAAGTATTGCCTGACATTCTGGGTCTCCCATTCTAATATTATACTCAATAAGATAAGGTTGATTGTCTTTAATCATTAAGCCAACGTATAAAAATCCACTATATGGATTTCTCTCTCTTTTTAGTGCTAATAAAGTCGGTTTTACTATTTTCTTGATTATTTTTTTTTCAAGTTCTTTGTTTATAATTAGAGCTGGAGAATAAGCACCCATGCCTCCTGTATTAGATCCTTTATCATTCTCTTTAACACGTTTATGGTCCTGCGCTGTACCAAAAAATTTATAATTATTTTTATCTACAATAAGAAAATAACTTGCTTCTTCACCTTTTAAAAATTCTTCTAAAACTAACTTCTTAGAAGTTTTAAACTTTCCATTAAATATTTCTTGAGAAATCTTCAAAACTTGTTTTTTGGTTTTACAAATGGTTACTCCTTTACCTGCGGCAAGACCATCTGCTTTTACAACTATTGGTAATTTACAAGTTTTAAGAAAATTATAAACTTGGCTCTTTTTGCTACATATTTTAAATTTAGCTGTTGGAATATTATTTTTTTTACATATATTTTTCATGAATGATTTGGAACCTTCAAGTTTTGCAGCATATTTATTAGGACCAAAAACTTTAACTTTATTTTTTTTTAAAAAATTAACTAAGCCTTTAACCAGAGGTTCTTCGGGGCCAACTATCACCAGGTCAATTTTATAAAATTTGACTAAAAGTAAAATTTTTTTAAAATCTAAAATATCAACTTTTACATTAATTCCTAGTTTAGCAGTTCCCGCATTACCAGGAAAACATACGATTTGCTTGGTAATTTTAGACTCATATAATTTTTTGCATAAAGCATGTTCTCTTCCACCGCTTCCAATTAATGCAATATTCATGATATTTATATTGTATAATTTATTGATGAATAAAAAAAAAGCTAAACTTATTTTTAAACACAACTATTTTGATATTATTGAAGAAGGCGATTATATTTTGTGTGCTATTTCAGGAAAAGAAATACAATTAAAAAATTTAAATTATTGGAACGTAGAATTACAAGAGGCATATTTTTCTCCAAAAGAAGCAAACGAGAGATTTAAAAATCAAAAAAAATAAATGCTATTTCCATCTATTGTGAGTCCAGATCCATTGATTGGGATTTTGAATAATCATTTTTTCAAGAGTCTTATTTAACTTCTCTGTAAGATCTAATTTATTTTTAAAATAAGTAGGGTTTATCTCTTTTTGAAACTCAATCTTAAAGTTATTATTTTTTAATCTTTCTATAAAAACAGGAATTATTTTTAAGTTATATTTAATAGCAAGATGAGCCGGTAAAGTACTTGTGAGAGCAGGTTTATTAAAAAAATTTACTTTTTCTCCTTCACTAACTCTTTGATCAATCATTAAAGCAATACTGTACTTTTTTTTTATAAATTCAATTGCTTCTCTAACACCACTAATTCCTTTTTTAATTTGGTTTTTACAGATATATTTTTTTCGCAAATATTCCATGAAAGGATTTAAAAAAAAATTATTAAGAGGTCTATAAATAGTAGCTAAATTAATATTATTTTTTGTAATTTCCATAGACATAAGTTCAAAATTTGCAAAATGACCTGATACAAAAATGACCGGTTTGTGGTCTTTGGTCTCATTATAAACATTATCTAAACCAGTAATTTCTACATGATTTTTGTTTTTTCTAAAATAATCTAGAAAAATATATTCAATAAAAGTCATTCCATAGTTTTTCCACATTTCGCTAATAATAATATTTTTTTGTACGCCGGGTATATTTGCTGAAAAAATTTTAATATTATTTTTTATGATATTTTTTGATTTAAAAATAGGTCCAACTAAGCAAAATATAAAAGAAAAAATTTTTCGACTTATTTTTATTCCAATAATTCGACTTATGAAAAAGAATAGATAAATTAAAACTGCCTGTAAAAAATAATTTAAACTTTTAATCATATAACTGACTTATTTTTTTTATAAGTTTTTCTTTTTGTTTTATTTCTAATGACACTTCAAGATATTTTATTTCAGGCATATTAAACTTCTTAATCTTAAAATAATCTTTTTCAGTCATTATTACTTGAAGATTTTTAATTTTAGCATCCTCTATAATATTTTTGATTTCATCTTTAGTAAATTCATAATGGTCTGGAAAAATTAATTTTTTTTCAA
>CERI01071157.1_pt1 | contig 9992 bp, 9 predicted proteins | sample 350261 | NCBI WGS metagenome assembly CERI01 (sample SAMEA2620979, study PRJEB7988) | marine metagenome | isolation source: saline water (ENVO:00002010), including
TTATAGCCAAAGAGTGATTTAAAATATGTAAATTGAGTAAATTGATCTATATCATCTATACTAGATTGTCTACCCATATTTTCAATCAGCCATAATGCTGAAAGAAATTGCATTTTAAAATTATATTTATCTTTTGAACCAGTATGCAATATTCTTAGTAAATTAAGGCCTAATTTTCTTTTTTCTTCTTTAGATAATGTAGGTTCTGCTGCTTGACCACCATCTTGTTGATCATCTTGAAATAATTTAACAAGCGCTTTTACCTCTTCATAACTAATTGATGATCTGTCCAGATCTTTAAATGGATTTATACTCAGATAAATTTGATGTTTTGCTAGTTGATTTATGGGGTCATCTTTATATTTAGTATCAATTCTATCTGCTTTAGTGCTACTTATGGCTTGTCTTATTATTTTTTGAGCATTGCTTCTTGGATCCTGCTCTTTGTTACCCTCAGTAACTTGAAGTGATTTTATGATCTCATCATCTTGTTCAATTATTTTACTAAAGATTACTAAAGCAGCTTCTTCATTAGGGCAATATTCTTGCACTTTTTTCATTATAGCGTTATAAGAAGTGTGTTTTATTTCTTCTTCTGCTTTTTCTTTATCCATATTGCTGTCAATAGCAATAGCTTGATATATTCTTAATTCATATATCTCAATGATTTCATCTATTAAGGCCTCTTCTAATTTCTCATAAAATTCTACACCAAACTCGTTAAAGAAATTAATTATTTCATTAGGGTCTAGGTATTGAGCTGGGTCAATAGTATGAGTATCCTTAGTTTCTTGTCCTAATATGTGACGCAAAAGTTCTTTTATATGAATTTGTAATCCTCTCCTATCTGGAGGAAGTTGATTGGGTACAATAAATTTTTCAATCAATCCTTCGAAGACTTTTACATGTGTATTAAGTTGTCCTCTTATTTCCTCTAACCTGATAATTTCTCCATCAAAACATTGGAGTTCACTATTTCCTAGATATGAATTGACTTTAACTCCTAATTGTTCAAAATCTATATTTTTTAATTCATAATCACAAGCTAGTGACATGAGATAATCAGATAATTTTTTTACATATTCTGGCAGTTTATCCGCTGAATCAACCCTTGGCAAAAGACGATTAGAAATATATTGATGAAATTTACTTTGCCCTTGCAATCCAGATCCTTGAAGAGAATTCTTAATTAATGCTAGCAACCCTTGCTCATCATAATCTATAGATAATTTTTGTTCAAAATATTCACATATTTTGTTAAAGAAATCTGATAATACATTATTTATTTGATGGGTTTCGATTTCTTTATTAATTAATTCCCTAATAGATATATTAATATTATCATAGGATTTTAAAAGATTTCGAAGAGCATGGTTGTCAATTTTAACTTCTGCCCCTTCTCTTATTTTAGATAATGTTTTTTTTAAATCATTATATTTAGCATCACTTATTTTATTAAATATATCATTATACATTTTTCTAATTATTTAATGAATAGTATTTTATTGTATCTTTTTTATAACATAAATGCAAATTAATTATATTAATTAGGTGATTTTGTGATTATTTTTGGCTTTACTTAACAAAAGTTGGTGGCTATTCTTGGATTTATCTTAAAAATAATCTAATTATTACTTATAATGACAAGAAAAATAGCAGTTGTTGGCGCCACAGGTAATGTTGGTCGTGAAATTTTAAATATATTATCACAAAGAAATTTTCCAGCAAGTGAAGTTGTAGCTCTTGCTTCTAAAAGCTCTTATGGCAAAAAAGTATCATATAATAATAAAGAACTTAATGTTGAAATATTAGATGATTATGATTTTAAAGATACAAAAATAGCATTATTTTCAGCAGGAGGTAATATATCTGCAATTCATGCACCAAGAGCTGCCAAAGCAGGATGCGTGGTAATTGATAATAGCTCTCATTTTAGAATGGATGAAGACGTACCATTAATTGTGCCAGAGGTTAATTCGTCAGACCTAAAAGATTACACCAAAAAAAACATAATTGCTAATCCTAATTGCTCAACAATTCAAATGGTGGTTGCACTAAAACCTCTTCATGAAATTGCTAGAATTAAAAGAGTAGTTGTTGCCACTTATCAAGCAGTATCAGGAGCTGGCAAAGAAGCTATGGACGAATTATATAATTCTACCAAAAAAATATATCACAATGAAATTACCCCTCCTCAAAAATTTAGCAAAAGAATTGCTTTTAATGTAATTCCTCAAATAGATGTCTTTATGGATGATGGCTACACCAAAGAAGAATGGAAAATGAAGGTTGAAACCAAAAAAATACTCGATAACGACATTAATGTTGAAGTTACATGCGTTAGAGTACCAGTATTTAATTGTCATAGTGAAGCTGTTAATATTGAATTTGAAAATGATATCACAATTGACCAAGCCAGAGAGGCTTTAGAAGAATCTGATGGAATCTTAATTATTGATAGACCTCAAGAAATGAAATTTATTACCCCAATAGAGTGCTCAACTCAAGATCCAGTATTTGTTTCTAGAATACGCAAAGATTGCTCAGTTAAAAATGGCTTATCAATGTGGGTTGTTGCAGATAATCTAAGAAAAGGTGCTGCACTAAATGCAATTCAAATTGCTGAATTACTAGTCAAAGACTATAATTTATAAAATATTTTACCATATTTTTGAATGTGATCAATCAAATTCTGATTATCAATTTGATCATATATAGCAATGTCAAAACTATGTGGTATCATTAATTTATCTAATTCCACCTCAATCTTGCACTGATAATTAAAATTAAGGCTACAACCAATTAATGCCAAATCTATATCAGAGCCATTTTTGTGATTACCAATTGCTCTTGAGCCATATATTATTACCTGATCAATCTTTTGAAATTTAGCAAATATTTGGTGAATTTTAGTAATAACATTTTGATCAAGGCCAAAATTCATGACAAATTATTAAATTTTTCTTTTAATGATTGTAGTAATGGATAAAATTTGTTGTAAATTTGTTCAGAAATTTCATTAGTTGTGTCAATATTATAAGTATGGCTAGATTTATTTCTTGCAATCATCATCTCTAACCACCCTTGCCCATCTTCAATTATAGATAATTTAAAGCTTTCATTAATTGATGATCTAGCACCAGTAATGTTATTACTTCCTTGATATTCAAGATAATCTTTTAGCAATTTCCATCCTATTTCATAATTATATTCAAAGCATTGTATCAGGCCCTGAATTTCAAATTTATTTAACTTGCCCTTATTAATAAATTCTTCTAATTGCTCAAAGGCCCTGTTAAAGCTATTTAATCTTTGCTGCCATCTATTTTGCTGACTACTATTTTGACTCATATTGCATTAATTTATATGTTATTGCGTCCTTTAATGCTTGAAATGATGCGTAAACAATATTATTTGAAACCCCAATAGTGCTCCATTTATTGTCATGATCATCACTAAATTCAATTAAAACTCTAGTAATTGCTTTAGTGCCATCAGATGGATTGATAATTCTAACTTTATAGTCACTAAGCTTAATTTCAGAAATCGAGCTATATTGCTCAACCAATATCTTGCGTAAAGCTTGATCAAGAGCATTAACAGGGCCAATTCCTTTGGCTTTAGCTTTGACTATCTTATTATTAATTTTAATTTTAATAGATGCTTCAGATTTATTGATAATTTCATTTTCTGAGATATTTTCAACATAATTAGTGGTTGAAAAATCTATAATTTCAAAGAAATCCTTTTGATTAAACATTAATTTATTGGCCAAAATAGCAAAGCTTGCATCTGCAACATCAAAAGAATAGCCTTTAGATTCAAGATCTTTTACTTTATCAACTAATTGAGCAATTTTAGCAATATTTTTAGGGTCATCAACATTAATATTAATGTCTTTTAATCTGTTAATAATATTAGATCTTCCTGCCTGATCTGATACAATAATATATCTTTGATTTCCTAATTTATCTGGATCTACATGTTCATAACATTGCGGGTTTTTAGCTACTGCAGATACATGAAGACCGCCCTTATGAGCAAATGCATATTTTCCAACATATGGCGCAAAATCATTGCGCTGATGACCTAATAAATCATCTAAAAAATGCGATGTTCTTTTTAGGTTTTTTAATTGGGCTTGACTGATATTGGTTTTAAAACCCATTTTTAGCATCAAAGTTGGTATTATTGATGTTAAATTAGCATTACCGCATCTTTCACCAATACCATTTAATGTGCCTTGAACTTGCCTAACTCCAGCTTCAACTGCTGCAATTGAATTTGCAACAGCTTGATTAGTATCATCATGGCAATGAATACCAAGATTTTCTCCTGGAATATGTTTTGTAACTTCCTTAATAATTTGTTTTATTTCGCTGGGCATTGATCCGCCATTAGTATCGCAAAGCACTATCCATCTTGCACCTGCCTTATATGCAGATTTAATAACATTAAGAGCAAATTCTTTATTAGCTTTATAGCCATCAAAAAAATGTTCAGCGTCAAATATGGCCTCTTTATTATTTGCTATAATATATTTGATTGAATTAACAATCATATAAATATTTTCTTCTTGGGTAATATGAAGAGCCTGAGTTAAATGAAAATCCCAACATTTACCAACAATGCAAATAACATTAACATTGCATTTAATTAGTGCATTAAGACCTGGATCTTCATCAGCACTTGAATCTCGACGATGAGTCATGCCAAATGCACTAAATTTGGCAATATTTAATTTTGGTAATTTTTTAAAAAACTCATCATCTGTTGGGTTAGCCCCTGGCCAACCTCCTTCAATATAATCAAAGCCAAGATCATCTAATTTTTGTGAAATAGTGATTTTATCACGCAATCCAAAATTTATTGTGCTAGTTTGCGCCCCATCGCGCAATGTTGAATCATAAATATAAATTTGTGGTACTGGCATTATTGATAATTTTAAAAATTAATTGCTAATAATACATCATTAATAATTATTTAATGCTAAGTATTTTTTAACTAAAGCTTATAATCAAGCAATTAAAAACAATTGATTTATACACCAAAATTCAAATAACTAATTAATACAGCTATATTTTATACATAAAAATATATAATTAAAGCCATAATAGCACTAATTAATGAAAATAGCCAAAATAACCTAACAACTTGTAATTCACTCATGCCCTTCTTTTCAAAATGATGATGAATTGGCGCCATTAAAAAAATTCTTTTTTTTCTAATTTTAAAAGAAGCAACTTGCAATATTACCGATAAGGATTCTATAACAAATAATAAAGCAATAAAAAAGAATATAAATTCTTGTTTTAAAATAACTGCAATTGTGCCAACAACACCGCCAATTGCCAGACTTCCTACATCTCCCATAAATATCTTGGCAGGTTTTAAATTAAATTTCAAAAAACCTAAAATTGCCCCAATTAATGAGGTACAAAAAATTATAATATCATTACCACCAGCAATATAAGGCACTCTAACTTCACTAGCCAAATATGCATTAGTGCCATATATTGTCAATATTATTAAAGAAATAAGACAAATAATTGCAGGCACTGACACCAAGCCATCAAGACCATCGGTTAAATTAACACCATTTGCACTACCAATAATAACGCAGCTAATAAATAAGATAAATATAAAAGTAGGAATTTCTATAAAAAATCCATCATTAATAGCCAAAAATATATTATCAATTCTATAGATTGGATCAATATTAATCAATTTAAGATATATAACTCCAATAATAATAAATTGCAGAATTATCTTGATGCTACCCTTTAAACCATTTGGGTTTTTATATATTATTTTTAACAAATCATCAATAAAGCCAATCACCCCAAATGAAACCAAGATAATTGATAATATTTTAGTATAGCCACAATTAATATTACCAAATAAAGCTACTGATAATAAAGTAGCAAATATAATAAAAATACCACCCATAGTTGGGGTGTTTTTTTTGAGTAAATGAGATTTGACGCCATCATCTCTAATAGGCTGAGCTAAAAAATTATTATTTTTTACAGCAATAATATATTTTTTAATTAAGTAGCTTGAAAATAAATAAGATGATATAATTGACAATGAGTATAAATATATTTTACTACCAAAAATATCGAAGAACATAAATTACCTTAACCCCCTTACTGTCTTCCTATAACCCCTAGCCCTTCTGCTAAATTAACTTGTTTACCTATACTTGGCACTTTGTACTTACTATCTCCCTTAGGTATAAATTCAGAACAACCGCAAGCATCTAATTTCCCTGGTCCCAAATTCTCAAATAATCCCATGATGTCAAAAGTACCCGCTCCAGCACAAAAAACATTATAAATTTCATCGACACCATTTCCTGGAAGTTGAAATCCTCCTCCTGAATTAAAATTAAAACTACCTCCCACCTTTCCTGTCATTCCAGATCCACCATCTATCAATTGCCCGTCAGAGTTATTGTTAGATGGGATATTACCAGAAATATCTGGAGCTCTACTACTACTATCGTGGTTTAATATCGATTGCAGCCTACCTGAATCAAAATCTGACATAAATAAATAATTTAATTAACATCAGCAGCTGCTATTGCTGCCATATTTAAAATATCATTAATAGATGATCTCATTGTAACAATTTGTACAGATTTGTCAAGTCCATTTAATATTGGACCAACAACATTACATTCTCCAACCTGCTCTAAAAGCTTAGTTGCAATACTTGCTGAATGAAGACCTGGACAAATTAAAATATTTGCTGGTGCTGTTAAGCGACAAAATGGATATTTAGCCATTTTATCTAAATTAAGAGCAACATCAGCAGTCATTTCGCCATCATATTCAAAGTCTAGATTTTGTGAATCAAGAATTTCAACTGCTTTTTTAATTCGCTGCGATTCTGTTTTTAATGCTGAACCAAAATTAGAAAATGACAAAAATGCAACTCTAGGCTCATATCCCATTTCACTAACTTTAGCAGCAGTTTGAACAGCAATTTTTGCTAAATGCTCTGAAGAAGATAGTTCAGAACATGCAGTATCTGAAATAAATATTGTTTTCCCTTTTGAGATAACCATAGAAATTCCAAGCAATATTTTGCCCTCTTCATTTTTTATAACCTTCCATATGTCGCTCAAAGCCTTGCTATATCCTCGAGTAAGACCAGTAACCAAAGCATCGCCATGACCGCAAGCAAGCATAGAAGCGCTGAAGATATTTCTATCAGTTTTTACCATTCTAGAACAATCTGAATATAAAATACCATGTCTTTGGAGTTTTTGATATAAATAGTCAGTATATTTGTTATTTTCATCTGAAATTGCAGCATTATATATTTCAATGCCTTCAGGATTAATATTGGCTTGCGACATATTAGCCAAAACCCTGTCTTTTCTACCAACCAAAATTGGTGTACCATAGCCATTATCTCGCCAAGTAGCAGCAACCCTGATAATTTCTGGCTGCTCTCCTTCAGCAAAAATAACTTTCTTTGGCGATCTTTGTAATTTATCAAAGATCAGGCTCATACTATTAACCGTTGGATCTCTTCTAGCTTGAAGCTCTTTTTCATAAGTCTTCCAATCTTTAATTGGTTTTTTTGCAACATTTGTTTCAACAGCAGCTTTAGCAACTGCCACAGGAATAGTTGATAATAATCTTGAATCAAAAGGCGTTGGAATAATGTAATTTGGGCCAAATTTCATTTCCTTACCACCATAAGCTTTGATAACTTCCTGTGGAACATGTTCACGAGCCAACTTAGCCAAAGCATTGGCAGCAGCTATTTTCATTTCTTCATTAATTGTTGAAGCATGAACATCTAAAGCACCTCGAAAAATATAAGGAAATCCCATAACATTATTTACCTGATTTTCATAGTCACTTCTTCCTGTTGCAATAATTGCATCATCTCTGACTTCACGAACTGCTTCAGGTAATATTTCTGGATCAGGATTAGCCATGGCAAAAATTACCGGATTTTTAGCCATAGATTTGACCATTTCTTTTGATACTGCATCTTTAACAGATAATCCAAGGAAAATATCACAATTAGTCATAGCATCTGCCAATGTTCGATCGCTAGTATTGGCGGCGTGAGCTTCTTTCCATTCATTCATACCCTCTTTTCTACCCTTATAAATCACACCTCTAGTATCACATAAAAGGGCATTATCATGAGGCAGACCCATAGCTTTTAATAATTCTAAGCAAGCAATACCAGCAGCTCCTGCACCATTAACAACCACCTTGACATTTTCTATTTTTTTATCGGCAATATAAAGAGCATTTATTATACCAGCTGCAGAAATAATCGCCGTACCGTGCTGATCATCATGAAAAACTGGTATATCCATAATTTCTCTAAGTTTTTTTTCAATGATAAAGCATTCAGGAGCTTTTATATCTTCCAAATTAATTCCACCCCATGATGGTCCAAGATATTTTACAGCATTGATAAATTCTTCACAATCTTGTGTTGAAACTTCAAGATCAACAGAGTCAATATCGGCAAATCTTTTAAATAAAACCGACTTTCCTTCCATAACTGGCTTTGATGCTAAAGCACCGAGATTACCCAAGCCAAGCACTGCTGATCCATTAGAAATAACCGCAACATAATTACCTTTTGCTGTGTAGTCAAATGCTAAATCCGGATTTTTTGCAATTTCTAAACATGGAAATGCCACACCTGGCGAATATGCTAAAGCAAGCTCTCTTTGAGTATTAAGTGGCTTAGTAGCATGCATGGCAACTTTACCTGGCTGACCTTGCTTATGAAATTGCAATGCCTCAATTTGTCTAGAATTTTCTTTTGATTTATCTTGCTCTTTTTGTGAATTATTAGTCATAATTATTGCTTCTATTAATAAACTTGAGAATTAAAAAATATAATCTAACTACTATTTGTAAAATGTCTACCAATTTATTAATCATCAATGAGATTAACTGTTAAAAATTACAAATTACCGCAATCCATAAATAATGTTAAATATTTCATTGAATCACAACAAAAAAGAGATATTAAATTTATTGTTTTGCACCATACTCAAGCAAATAATATAGATCAAGCAATTAAATTATATATTGATCACGGTGTTAGTCCGCATTATGTTATTAATGATATCGGAGATATTTATAATTTGGTTGAGCCAAATAATATTGCTTTTCATGCTGGATGCAGCTATTGGCAAAATATTGACCAATTAAATAATAGCTCAATTGGCATTGAATTACTTAGCAAAGATCCTTTCAAAATTGGTTTTAATGATAAGCAAATGGATAGCGTGGTTAAATTATGCCAAGAAATAATAAAAAAATATAAAATAGAACCTTCAAAAATAGTTGCTCATAGCGATATTGCCTATGATAAAGAAACACTCTTACTTAATCGCAAACAAGACCCTTCTCATTTATTTGACTGGTCATTTTTAGCAAAAAATAATATTGCAAAATTCCCTGAATTATCAATTAAAAAGGACCAAATATTATATAAATTACACCAAAAAGATGATAAAATTACTAAAATTAAAGAAAAACTTAACAAATTTGGATATAAAGTTACTAATTTTTCTAATAATTTTGATCATGAAATGAAATTTCTATGCCGAAATTTCAATCAAAGATTTAACCCATCTAAATTTAATCAAGGATTGGATATGTGGTATTTAAGCTCTGATCTAAAATTGGATATATTGGGGTCAGACCCCATAATTCCCATTTGAGATATTTTACTCCATAATTCCTATTATTGTCTAGGATCCCTCACCCTCTTCTGTCCTGAAAGACTTGAACCTATAGGCATTTCAGTTACTGATTTTAACATCTCTTCATCATCACTATGACATTCTTGAGCATATTGTTCATGACTTACATTATCAGATTTATCAAATTTATTATCACTTGTATAATCAATATTACCTAATTCTGGTGGCTTTTTTACTAAGCGTGTATCTAATACCAACATTCATCTTTACATATACTATTATAGGTTTTAAA
>CERI01284157.1_pt1 | contig 9988 bp, 16 predicted proteins | sample 350261 | NCBI WGS metagenome assembly CERI01 (sample SAMEA2620979, study PRJEB7988) | marine metagenome | isolation source: saline water (ENVO:00002010), including
AAAAATAAAGTAAAATCGGCGTTTGAAATGTCCAAAGGTGTAAAAGTATATTGTCAAGATTGTCTCAGATTATAAAAAATGTGCTTCAAAGATTCTATCAATAATTTACAAGATTTTAAAGAATGATCAACTAATTAATAAACTATTAGTTGAGAAAGATCGAATTGAAACAGAATTTGAAATCTATTATAAATTTAGATGTAAATTTTGTTATAAAAAATTTTATAAACAAATTACACTAAATTACAATAGAGGTATAAGAATATATTGAGAAGATTGTATCGCTTTATAAAAATGACAAAAAAATGACAAAAAAATTAAAATAATAATTAATATTAATGACTGAAAATAATGTTTCTCAATTATTTTGTGGTGGATTTCGTATTAATAGATTAAATAATGGTAATATTGATTTAAATAATCTTCCCGAATATGTAATATTTACAGATGATAAAAATGAACGTATTTATAAAAACGGAATTTCGGATAGTTATAAAGTAGATATAAAAAACGGCTATAAATTACATGTATGTAAAAATCAATTTATTGATTTTAAAAACTTTATGAGTGAAGAAAAATCACTTCGAGTTCATTTTAAATTAGTTGGTATTGGTGAACATTCAAATTGTTCTTGTGGAGCATGTGGTTTTAAGTGGCATTTTGAAGAAGATACATGTACTTGTGAAGAAACAGATTCAATTGATCCAGGTAATCAATCATGTCGTATTCAATAAATATAAATATAAATATAAAATTTTTTATTAATTTACTTCAAGATATTTTTTTATTTCATCAATATCATCTTCTAAGATTCCAATTTTAATTTTAAGTTCTTCAATATCATCATGAACTTTATTATCAATTAATTTAGTTACTTTTATACCATGTTTTCTCATCAAATATAATACAATAAGTGTTAATATAGAATATGGAATAATACTAAAATTAAATTTATAAACTTCACCGATTTTTGTATTATCAAACATATTTTTATATAAAATATTGTAAAAAAAATGATGACAATATAACATATATTTCAAAAGAAATGCCAAAAGATAATAGTCACTTATTTTTTCAAGTTTTACAAAAACTATTAAAAGAATTAGAAGAAGAAGAAGATTTACCAAAATGTTTTTCAATGAATTTAATAGCAAATAAAATAAGTAAAATTAGTCGCGAACTTAAAGGTGAAACCGTTAAAAAAACACATACTTTAACTTTTTATAATAAATATGTTATTATAGAATCTGAAAAAATTAAAAAAGAATATGGTAAAATTGATACAAAAGAACGTATGAAAGAAATAGCAATTAGATGGGAAAAATTTAAATTATCAAATATGGACTATAAAGAAGAATTAGACCTTAAATATAAACAAAAAAATGATGAAAAATAGATTAAAATTGTAATAATGCCACAAAATATTCATATTCAAGTTATAAAAAAAACAATTGAACAATTAAATGAAAATAATAATGATATACCTTCAAAATTTACAATTAAATATTTAAAAGAATTAATATCAGAAGTAAGTGAACCTATTAAAGAACATAAAAAAGAAAATAAAAAAATAGGTAAAATTAATCCATATAATATATTTGTTCAGGATATGATGCCTATTGTAAAATCTCAAATACCAAAAGATAAAAATAGTAATAAACTATGTATGAAAGAAATTGGAAGATTATGGAAAGAAAAAACAAAACAAGAAAAAGAGAATTATGGAAAAAAATGATAAATCAGTAAAAATTAACATATTTTATTTATGGTTAAATATCATGCTTTCTTTAGTGCAAAATATATTATATTAAAAAACGAAAAACCAAATCATGATTATAGTAGTTTAAGATCTGAAATTTCAAGATTATGGAAAAAATATAAAAAAGAAAAGTATACAAAATATAGACCTCAAGTTATTGATAGTGAAGATGAAGATTAAATTGACCAAATTATATTAATAGTTTCAACAGAAACATTATATAAATTTGCAATTAAATATCTATCATAAAATTCATTTGTGAATTTTGGACTTAAAGAATATATAGCATAAATGTTGTCATATGCTTCTCTATGAATAGCAAGATGATTTTTAAATTTGAAAACATCTGCTAAAGTAAAATAAATTTTATTATTATATAAATGAATATTTGATTCTTCATTGTATATGAAATCCATTATAATAATAATATAATGTTATCATTTTTTCTTTAAATGTTTTGTATAATTTTGATATGTTATATTATTCCAAATATTTTGAATTGCAATTTTTTTAATTTTATATAAACTTGCAATCATTTTTATATCATATTTTAAATTAGATTTTTGCGGACTTAATAAATATATTTGTTGAACAATATCTTCAGATAATTTCTTTTTACTTGGTCTTTTTTTATTTTTTCTTTTTTTTTTAGATGGTACATCATTTTCAATAATATATACCGATAAATTTCTTTTATTATGTTTTGATTTTGAATTTGAATGGAAATCTATATTTTCATTGCAATATAATATATTCTTAAAAATAGTATTTTCATGTAATATATTATTAGAAGATGAACTAATAAGAGAAGAAATTGGAGAATTAATAGGACTTGAATATGTATGTAAAGAATAATTAATATTATAATCTGCAAGAAAAATTAATTTAGATTCATCAAAAATATAATCTTCCATTATTTATTAATTTATATGATTATAAAATCATTTTTATATAAAAAATGATTATAATTTATATTATAAATTATAATGACGTTGATTAATAACATATATAATGATTGGTTACTTGAAAAACAAAATATCGTTTTATATATCAATAATTATTTGACAAATAAATTACATAATACACAAAATATCAATTCTTTTCCAACCAATTTCAATTGTAAAGAAATATGGGAAATAGTATATGGAGATTTAATAGAATATAATAATATATATTATAAATTATTTGATGAAATGATAGATCGTTGGATTAAGACTTATATTGTTAAATTAAATAAAAGGAAAAAAAAAGAATTAGTGGATAAATATATATTATATGCGTATGATTATTATAATAATGAATTACTAGAAAAAGTAGAAGAATATGTATATATGACAAAATTTAATATCAAATTAGAAATTAATTTAATGAATAAAATATGTAAAGGAATAATATATTATATAATACACAAATAATGTATACATATTTAATATTATTTTACATAGGTTACGTGATTTTTTATATTATTGCAAGAAAATATGATATAGAATTTAATAAACCTTTATAAATAAGAAAGTATGTATTATTCAATATTATGTTTATTTTTATTTTATACGAGTTATATTATATTTACAATTTATATAAGCAAATATGAGATGAAATATCATAGTCAATTTGTTACAATATAAAAAAATAATTATAATAATATAATAGAAAATGAGTTCTGGTAAATATTATATTATACAAGAGAATGATCTTAATAAAAAACAAGAATTACAAATTATTGGTAAAGGTACATATGGTTGTGTTTATAAACCTTCATTATTTAGTAATTCAGAACATTATGTAACAAAAATATTTACAAATAATGATAAAGATATTTCATTTGATTGTATTGAGGAAAAGAATTCATTTGATTATATGAATAAAGTTGATCCATATGGGTTATTTACAATAAAAAGGGAAATTGTAATGTTTAATAATAAAGAATTAAATGAAATTGATTTAAAGAAAGCAAAAATAGAAAAAATAGATATGATAGATCAACAAAAAAATGCATATTTTTTAAATATTGAATATGGTGGAGAACAAATAAATACAATGAAAGAAATTGATTTTAATACATTTTGGAATAAATTATATAATTTGGTGAATGGAATTGCATCAATGAATAAATCTATAGTTCATAGAGATATAAAAGAAACAAATTTATTAGTAACAAAAAAAAAATTTAATTTAATAGATTTTGGACTTAAAATATCAATAGAAAATGTATATTCAAAATCGGAAAAAAAAATATTATCAACATCATATCCTTATTATCCACCAGAATTTAAGTTAATTAGTTATTTATATGAAAAGATTAATACATATGAAGATTTAGATAATTTGTCGACAGAATTAGATTATTTTTATGAAAATAGCCAGATGGATCATTTTAATGTAATTATGTGTATAATATGTGCTTCGAATAAAATAACTGAATTATTTATGTATTGTGTAAGTAATACTAATACAGATTATTCAAGATATAATAATTATTATACGAATAATTATAATAAAATATATTATGATATGTATTATCTATTAAAAAGCTTTAATGAATTTATAAAGAAAATAGAAAAAGATAACTTTAATATTTATCATATTATTAAATCATTTTTTAAAGGATGTGAAAAAAAAATTGATATTTATAGTTTAGGTATAACATTAAGTTTTATTAAATATAAAATTCTTAAAAAAAAATTATTTTTATCAAGAATAGAAACTGAACATTATAATATACTTGATACTATTTTATATAAAATGACAAGAGAAAATGTTTTTGAAAGAATAGAAGCAGAAAAATTATTATTAATGATTCATAACATAGATCAAACTTTACCAAAAATAGAAGATACATTTCCGAAAAAATGTATAAAAAAATTTAAAAAAAGCATATAAGGAATAAATTAATATGTATAATTATCAAAAACATGATCCGTCGATAGACGTTAAAACCGCGCGTCCTTACAAGTATGCCGATGCTTGAGGGGATTCTTGGATTTAAAAATTTCTTCTATATAGTTTAAAATCCACATAGAAGGGGTTCCTGTAGCTCAGTTGGTTAGAGCATTGCTCTTATGTGGTTTCATCCTAAGAAAAGCAAAGGTCCTGGGTTCAAGCCCCAGCAGGAACATTAATTTTTTTCCAATTTTCCAGAATTATATTTTTGGAGAATTATAGGTTCGATACCTCATTAAAAAATATAAAAATGATATCATATTTAATTTTATTTACATCATGGAATTTTATAAAAACATAATATTCTCAATATTAGATAATATTGATGAAAAATATTGTAAAATTTGCAAAACAAAATATAAATGTTATGGTTATGAAAAACCAGAATATTGTTGGTTTTGTAAAAAAGATGATATGAAAAATAAATTAATTGATTTGAATAATGAAAAATTAACAAATGATGTTATTACACAATTTGTTAATATTCATGGTGATACATATTCTTACAATTATTTCAATTATATAAATAATTTAACAAAATCAACTATAATATGTCCGATTCATGGTACATTTGAACAATCTTCTAAAACACATAAAAAAGGAACAAACTGTATGGAATGTTCTAAGAAAATAAAAAATATAAAAAACATGTTTTTTAATAAAAATTGTAAAACAATTGATGAATTAGTTTCAAATGAATTAATTAAAACTAAAAACAGACCATATATTTATAAACTTGTTAAATTTGATTATAATAAATGGCCAATTGTCTCTATTATTTGTCCTATCCATGGAATATTTGAACAAGATATATATAGACATAATAATAAACAAAGTGGATGTATTAAATGTGGTATTAATAAAACAATTATTAATTTGAAAATAGAAGAAAATAGATTATCAAAAAAAAATATTATTCAAAGATGTTCTTCTTTATTTTCGAATTATTATTCATATGATAAATTAATTGTTCCAAAAAATATAAATTATAAGGTTATCATTATATGTCCTATTCATGGTGAATTTGAACAAAAATTAGATTCACATTTAAAAGGATTTGGTTGTTATAAATGTTCACATTCATATCATATGACAAAAGATGAATTAATAAAAAAAGTTAATAATGATTCTTTCGATTTTACTTTAACAAAATTTGAAACTATGAGAAAATTAATAACTGTTAGATGTAAATTACATAATAAAATATTTACAATAACTCCTTCTTATTTAATAAATGGTAGTAATAATTGTCCAAATTGTAAGTTACATGGAGCATCTAAATTATCAAATAAAATTATTGAATTCTTGATAAAATTTAATAACTTATATATTCAATATTATGGCAATCAAGGTGAATATCGTATTCCTAATTCAAAATTTAAAGCCGATGGATTTATATATGAAACAAATACTGTAATTGAAATTTATGGTTCTTATTATCATGGTGATTTAAGAGTATTTAAACCAACATTCGTTAATACAAAATTAAAAATAACAATGAAAGATTTATATGAAAAAACGATTAATCGAAGTAAACAGATTAAAAATAAAGGATATAATTTAATTGAAATATGGGAATATGATTGGATTAAATTTGTTAAATCAGTTGTTATATTACAAAAAAAATGGAGACAAAGAAAAATGAAACAAAAATATTATTGTGATAAATGTAATTATAAATCAAATTCTTTAACAAAATATAATATACATTTACAAACACTAATTCATATAAAAAATTCTGATAATAACCTAATATTTAAATATAATTGCGATAAATGCAAATATAAAACAAATGATAAAAGAGATTATGATAAACATCTTAAAACAGATACACATTTATCAAATACTAAAAATGAAATAAAAACAAAGAAAGTAAGTCAATATAAATATAATTGTGAAAAATGCAAATATTATACAAATAAAAAATCAAATTATGATAGGCATTTAACTTCAAAAAAACATAATGAATAATTTTGTGTCACATAAGACCGATATAAAAAATTTTATTTATACCAATTTTTTATTAATTATTCAGGCACTTCGGTGGAAAATGAGCCATTAAAACTCTGATGACTTGTTTTTATATTTAAAAACGCTTTCTCTTTTCCCATTTAAAACACCGATTTTAAATGTTCAAGGATTAAATACAAGCTAACCATTGTTTGATATTCTCTATATCACTCTTGTTTGTTACTAATATACTCGTTGAATCCGGCAATTTTGGTGTTTCATATAAATTAATCCAATTAAATACATTAACTTCATGTTTATTTGTTATACAATATTGGATATTTAGAGGAAAAGGTACAAGATCCTTACATTTTTTTTTATGTAAAAGTTTAGTTTTTTTTTGTTGAGGTTTGTTCTCTTTAGAATTTTCGGTTATCATTATAATGTATAATTTATATATTAAATGCAATCATTTTTATATATAAATTTATTATTATATACACAAAAATAAAACTAATATGATTTTTTATATTTAAAATATCTATATTGAAAATAATTCTAATAATTTCTTTTGTTTCAATAATTCTAATTTTGATTTTTCAAAATACCATTTTTTCTTATTCATATCCCAACGAGCACCATATTCTTTTGCGATTTCTTTTTCATGAAATTTTACATTCAAATATACTTTTACATTTCTATCTATATTATATGGACATTCTTCTACACCTATCGCTTTATTCGCTAATCTATCTGCTTCTCTATTACCAATCGAATGAATATCTTCTTTTTCTGTATGTGCTTCTATATGATGTAAACGAATATTTATATTCGAACTATATAATTCAAATGCTTTTTTTACTAATTCAACATTTGGTGGTTCTGTATTTTTTTTTGTTTTCCATTCTTTATTTTTTAATTTTTGTCCATATGTTGTCACACATTTTATAACATATTCCGAATCAGTATATACATTATATATTTTATCTTTTTCAAATTTTTCTACACATCTGATAAATGCCGTTAATTCTCCTGTATTATTTGTTTGTTTACCATTCACTAAACCATATTCATTTCTTTCATCATTATTAGAAAAAAATATACCATATCCTGCTTTTGCATTTGGTTTACCATTATTACTACATGCACCGTCAATATATACGTTCATCTTATATCATGATAGTATTATATTATGTTATCATTTTTATATACTATATTTTTTTCATACTCTTGTAAATGTTTTTATAAACATTTAACCATTCCGTTTTAATATCTAAATTTTCATTTTTATTATATTTTATTTTAGATTTTACCAATGGTTTCTGTATTATAGGTTTATATATATAGAATTTATCAGTTTCACAAATAAAGCTTTTTAGGTTTAACTGAGAAGATGATATTCTTTTCATTTAATAAAAATAATATTATAAAATCATTTTTATAAAAAGTCTAACCATTTTTTTACTTTCACAGTATGCATTATATATTCTCTCATCTGATTTTATAATTCTTTTTCACAAAGATATTAAATATCTTTTTTAGATTCAATTAGATTATTCATTCAAATCTTATCAATCTTACTAATCTTACTATCGTCATCTGGATAATTCTTTAATATCTTGTCACAACAATCATTAATTTCTTCACAAATTGGTTTAAAAACTTTACATAAAGCACATGTACCTGTATTATTACAAGTACATTTGTTTTTTGGACCATTTGGATTACATGTAAGACAAGTTAATACTGTTGTATTATAACCATGTTTGCACACCATTTTATTTATTAATTTAAATAAATAATGTCATCATTTTTTATGTATTTTTGTAATATGTTGTTTCAACCCTTGTTTTGATTTATATTTATTTCCACATATTTCACATATTAAATCTTCATCCATTTTCATTATATTATTACATTGAAAATCTTCACTTGTAACTTCTTCTAATATAGGAATAATATCAGAATATCGAGCTTCAAAGAATTCATAACCATTTTTATTTTTAAGAAATTTATCATTACATTTTTTTATTAAATGTTTTTCAATTGTATCGCAATCATATACACTTCGTAAAAATAATACTGGTGGTATAAAATATTTTTCATGTTCTTTCATCCTAACATGAAAATCCCTTGAAGTTTTTCCAATTTTATAAACTCCGTAATTTGAATGTTCATTCTTTAAATATGTAGGAAAATTAGTTTTAAAACAGTAAATATATTGATCTGACATTTGTATTATTTTTATATAAATATCATTTTTTTTGTAAATCTTATAAATTAATTTAATACCAAATTTATAAATTAAAATGTTAGTTAAGTTTAAAATTAATTTAAATTATGTCAAGATACATTCAAAGTTTATATAATGTAATACATGTCGATTCTTCAACATTAAAAACAATTATAACTGATGATGAAGAAGTATTTTATTCTAATGTTCAAGATTCAAATATTAATGAAAAACTTCGTATAATTGGTGGTATTTGGACAGAAGATGTTGTAACACAAAATATAAAATCACATTATGATAATCAAAGTAATATTCAAAATAGTTTAATTAATATAGGTAATATAAGTGATACAATTAATATTGACGCTTTAAATCTTAAATTAGGATCTTCAAATAATCCTAATTCAGTTACTAAAATTAATGGTAAAAATATTTCACAAGGAGAAAATGATAGTATAATTGCAATTAATATGCAAAGATTAACACTAGGTGATACAGAAACAAGTGAAATATTTGTAAAAAGTAAAGAATTAGAAATAGATCTTGAAAATAATTTTAATATTAGTGCACCAGTATTTGAAATTAATGATCCAAACAATGGAGGTTATTTTAAAATTGATAATACTTCAAATAGTATTATTATTGGATCTAATAATACAAAAACTGAAATATATGGTAATTTAAGTATTCAAAGTGAAAATGATTTTTTAATTAATACACCAATATTTGAAATAAATGATTCAAATGATCCTGGTTATATCAAAGCAGATGAAAATGGTATTATATTAGGTTCTGATTATACACCTGAATTATTTATGTTTGGTAATATTATTACTTTAGATTGTCATACATTCAATTTAAATGCTATTTCTAATATTAATATTGATACTCCTATTTTTGAAATTAATGAACCAGATAATGGTGCTTATATTAAATTAGATAGTTATAATGATCATATAACAATTGGTTCTAATAATACTTATGAAACGGATATATATGGATTACATATAAATATTAAAAATGCATTGAATTTTATAATACATACTCCAGTATTCGAGTTAAATGATCCAAATGATGGAGGATATATTATGATAAATGATCAT